>ENA-OROL01001711-OROL01001711.1-human-gut-metagenome-genome-assembly--contig:-NODE-1711-length-17093-cov-16.630708_pt1 | contig 17093 bp, 11 predicted proteins | sample MGYA00242128_ERZ509048 | MGnify/ENA primary metagenome ERZ509048 (study PRJEB26280, sample SAMEA2338750) | human gut metagenome | biome: human gut; feature: human-associated habitat; material: faeces...
GCGTGGCGGATTTGTCGGCTGCATGGGCGCGTCTTCCGTGCGGATAAGGGGGATGCTGTTGTCCAGCGTCTGCTGCCCGGCATACTGCGCCGCGTTCAGCTGCGTGCGGCGGCGGCGCGGCTGCTTGTTGTCGTTGAATTCGGACATGGTTTCAGCACCCCTTTCTGATGGCAATTCGGTATTTCTTCATCTTATATCACATGATTTGAGCATCTTCCACTGCTTGCAGCAATTTCTCCACATCATCGGCCGCCCTCGCCCACATCGGCGCGGTGCAGCCGACCATGCCGTGGCGGTCGCCATCGCCATGGAAGTCACTGCCGCCGGTGACCAGAAAGCCCATGCGCCGCGCGGTCAAATCCAGCAGGGGCGTGGCGCGTCCGGCGGACGGGTGGTAAACCTCAACGCCCCGCAAGCCCTGCTCCTGCCAAACGCCGAGCAGATGGCGCAGCAGCGCGCCGGTTTTCTCCAGCTCCATCGGGTGCGCCAGAACAGGCACGAAGCGGCAGCGCCTCCGCCATGCTCAGGCGCTCCCCCGCCACATAGGCAGGTGCGCCATCCGCCAGAAAGCGGTCAAACGCCTCGCGCGTGTCCACCACATAGCCGTGGCTGACCATCGCGCGGGCGATATGCGGCCGACCGACGCTGCCCTTGGCTTCGCGGGCGATTTCGTCGTAATCCAGCGGATAGCCCAGCGCGTTCAGCTTCTCCACCATCTGCCGCGCGCGTCCGAGCCGCATTTGGGACAGCGCCCGAACCTTGCGGTGCAGGGGCGTATCCGTCCCGCGCCCGTAGCCGAGCAGGTGCAGGCCGGGCATATCGCGCAGGGATAATTCGACACCTTGCAGAATCGGCATCGGCGCGGGTTTTCCCAGCAGCTGCGCCGCGCCGTCAAACGTGTCATGGTCGGTCACGGCAAGGAGCGTCACGCGGTGCTTGTCCGCCAGCGCCACCAGCTCCGCGGGCGTAAGCAGCCCGTCGGAGGAAGTGGTGTGGGTGTGCAAATCAGGCTTCATGGGGGGTATCCGGGTGATTTTCGGGCGCATCCGCCGTCTTATCAGGCGTTTCCGCGCTCTTTTCAGGCGTTTCGGCGGACTTTTCGGAACTTTCTTCCTTCTTTTCGTCCGCCATATCCTGCATCATCACATCGCCCGTGGTGCGGGTGTCGGCATCCTGAATATCCGGCAGCGCGCCCGTTTCCATCAGGGTGACGAACTCGCGGCGGCTGATGGTGTCGTACTTGAGCAGCGCGTCCACCAGCTTCTCCATGCGGTCGCGGTTGGCGCTCAGGGCATCCACCGCCTTCTGGTAGCATTCCTCCAGCAGGCGCTTGACTTCCGCGTCGATGCGCGCCGCCATTTCTTCGCTGTACCCGCGGCTCTGCCCGAACTCCATGCCGACGAACACTTCCTGATCGCCGTCCAGATAGACCGGGCCCAGCTTTTCGCTCATGCCGAACTGCGTCACCATGCGGCGGCAGACCTCCGTCGCCTTTTTCAGGTCGCTCGTTGCGCCGGTGGTGAACTCGCCCAGATAAAGCTGCTCCGCGGCATGACCGCCCAGCCCCATCGCCACGAAGTCCATCAGCTGGCTGTAAGTCTGCAAATCGTCCTCTTCCGTCGGCAGGGACAGCGTGTAGCCGCCCGCCTGCCCGCGCGGGACGATGGTAATCAGGTGCACCTCGTCGCAGTTGGGCAGGACGTGCCCGACGATGGCGTGACCCGCCTCGTGGATGGCGACCATGCGCTTGTCGCGCTGCGTCACCTTGTGGCTGCGCTTCTCCGGGCCCATCTGCACGCGGGAGATTGCCTCCACCAGCGTCTGCTGATTGATGGCCTTCAAGCGCCCGCGCGCCGCCAGAATCGCGGCTTCGTTCATGATGTTTTCCAGCTCCGCGCCGGTGGAGAAAGGCACGCGCTTGGCGATATTCTCCAAATCCACATCATCCGCAAGGGGCTTGCCCTTGGCGTGCACCTTCAGGATGGCAACACGCCCCGCCATATCGGGGTAATTGACGAGAATCGTGCGGTCAAAGCGGCCGGGACGCAGCAGCGCGGGGTCAAGAATGTCGCGGCGGTTCGTCGCCGCCATGACAATAACGCCCTCGTTGATTGCGAAGCCGTCCATCTCGACCAGCAGCTGGTTCAGCGTCTGCTCGCGTTCGTCGTGTCCGCCGCCCAGACCCGCGCCGCGATGGCGACCCACCGCGTCAATCTCATCAATAAAGATGATGGACGGGGCAGCGCGCTTGGCTTGGTCGAACAGGTCACGGACGCGGCTCGCGCCCACGCCCACGAACATCTCCACAAAGTCCGAGCCGGAAATGGAGAAGAACGGCACGCCCGCCTCGCCCGCAACCGCCTTTGCCAGCAGGGTTTTGCCCGTGCCGGGCGGGCCGATGAGCAGCACACCCTTGGGGATGCGTGCGCCCATGTCAATGTACGCCTTGGGGTTGCGCAGGAAGTCCACCATTTCCTTGAGTTCTTCCTTCTCTTCCTCCGCGCCCGCGACATCAGCGAACGTCACCTTGTTCTTGTTCGGGTCATGGATGCGCGCCCGGCTGCGGCCGAAGTTCATCACCTTGCCGTTGCCGCCGGTCTGCGCGCGCATAATCAGCCAGAACATCACGCCGCAGAGCACCAGCGAAATCGCCAGCGGAATCAAATCATACCACCACGGGGTGGTCAGCGGCTGACGGTAGATGATGGTGAACGGCAAATCCTTGACGGACACCTCGTCCAGCGGCTTATTAAGCTTCGCCGCCTGCATTTGCCGCGCGGTGACGATGAAATCAGCGCCGATGGTGGTTTCAAAATCGTAGTTCTTGTCGGGGAAATCCGCGTCGGCGACCGTTGTTGTTGTCGTCACGCCCACCAGCGACGTGCCGCGGATGGCGACGGAGCGAACCTGCCCCTCCTCAATCATCGTCAGCAGCTGGGGATAGGTGATGCGGCGGTCACGGATATTGCTGCCAAAGCCGTTGGTGAACAGCATCGAAATGGTGAGCACCATCAGCAGCAAAACCGCGACGTAGCCGAACATCCCGCGAGACTTCTTCAATGCGAGCATCCTCCTTCCGTTCCAGCGCCATCCGCCTGTTGCGGCGTATACCCATATAGACGAATGACGTGTGCGGAAAAATCCATCTTTACAAAAATTTTATCTTTATTTGGGGAAGAATCGGCTGATTTATTCGTGCGCCGCGCCGTACACGCGGCTGTCCAGCACGCCGATGTCCGGCAGATTGCGGTACTTCTCGGCGAAATCCAGCCCGTAGCCGACGACGAACTCATCCGGAATCTTGAAGCAGTGGTAATCCACCGTCAGGTTGTGTTCAGGATTGCGGCGGTCGGGCTTGTCCAGCAGCGTCGCAATGCGGATGGAGGACGCGCCGCGGCCCATCAAATACTTGCCGAGGTAGAACAGCGTGTTGCCGCTGTCCACAATGTCCTCCACAATCAGCACGTCGCGCCCCTTGATGGACACGGACAGGTCTTTCTCCAGATTGACCACGCCGGAGGACTTGGTGGAGTTGCGATAGCTCGAAAGCGCCATAAAATCCAGCGTCACGGGCAAATCGACCTCGCGGATGAGATCGGAGAAGAAGACGCTCGCGCCCTTCAAAATGCAGACCATCACCAGATCGCGTCCCTGATAGTCGTGGGTGATTTCCCGTCCCAGCTGGGCAACGGCCTTCTGGATGTCCTCACGCTTGACGAGAATCTTCGTCATGTCTTGATACAGCTTGGCATTGGTGTCCATCGTGTTGTCCTCCTAAATATATGTAGGTTTCTATGTTGACTTAGTTGGCGTTGTCCTTTTTTTCGCGCAGGGGTGCGCCGCAGCGTTTGCACTGTTCGAGCTTGTCGTAGGGGTCATCCTCAATCTGCGACCACTTGATGACGCCGGACAGCGGGCGGTATTTCGGATTGAGCGATTCGCAATTCGGGTCAATGTGGTAGTACGTTCCGCCTTCGGGATTGTAGTAAATCAGCAAGTCCGGATGGCTGGTGTTCAGCACGGGTTGGGTGGCAAGGGCGTTGGTCGGGGTGGCGGTGCTTTCCTGCTCGTTGCTTTGCAGCGTCGCGGGGTCAACGTACCACACGCCGTCTTCCTTGACCATGCGCACCTTCCACAGGTAGACGCTTTCACCCAGGGTGTTGTTCTTGTTGATGACGGCGCGCACCGTCACCATGCGGGCAATGTCGTTCGATGTGCCCGTGATGGCCGTGAAATCCCAGCTGACGGGCGTGCGGTTGGTCAGCACCTCGCCGAAGAGCTTCTGCGTCACCGCATCCGTGCCGCCCTTGATGCTGCTGCGCCACGACGGGGACGTCAGGTTGACCATTTGGCTGATGGCGTTGTTCTTCCACAGCGTGAAGAAGGAATGCAGCTGCGCGTAGCACTCCTCGGAGTCATCCACAGGCGTCGCGGTGGGCGTGGGCGCGGGATTGGGCGTGTCCGTCGCGGTCAGGTTGACATCGAGGTTATTGCCTGATGTACTCCCCTGCTGCATCTGACCGGACTGATTCGGCTGCGCGGGGTTCTGATTGTCCGCCGCGTTCGTCGCCAGTGCGCTGACGAGGCAGACGACCGCCGCCGACGCCAGCAAAAGCGACAGCACCAGCCGCGCGTTGGGCGTAACCAGCTCGCGGAGCCACATCGCGGCGATGCTCGCCACCGCGCCGACGAGGACGACCCACTTCACCGCCGTCCACGCAAAGACCATGCTCAAGATGAAAAGAATCGGCAGCACGCCGAACATCAATACTTTTGCAATCGTATCCCACGGAATTTCCCTGTGCGCCGCCGGCTGCACCCGGAAGCCGCTGCGCCCCGACGTCGGGTACACACGCTGACCGTCGGGGGTGTACTGCGCGTACTGCTGCTCCGGCGGCAAATCCGTTTCCTGCGGATTTTGCTGGCTGTACCCCTGCTGATACCCCTGCTGCTCGTAGGGTTGCTGATACCCGCCGGGCTGCACAAACCCCTGCTGGTCATACGGCTGCTGCTGATAAGGCTGCTGGGCATACGGCTGCTGATAACCCTGCTGACCGTATGGCTGCTGATATTCCTGCTGACCATAGGGCTGCTGGTATCCCTGCTGACCGTATGGCTGCTGGTATCCCTGCTGACCATAGGGCTGCTGATAATCCGCATACCCCTGCTGACCATAGCCGTTTTGCGGCGCGTAGCCCTGACCATAGGCATCATTGGGCGCGTAGCCGCCATTCGGGGCATAGCCCTGCGCCGGCGGATAATTGCCCTGCGAAAAACCGGGCTGCTGAGGATTCTGTCCGGCGTCCCCGGCGCCATCATAGGGTGGACGGCTGTTGCTCATCCGGCTTCCTTTCCTTTCTTCCGCGCGTTTGTGCGCGAAGTTCCCTGCCGCGCCTTGTGCGGAGGGCATTTTGTCCCTCCCCCGCGCGGACTTTCACGCAAGCGCCTGAATCGCGCTTTACATGATAACGCATCTTACAGTATAGCACAAAAAAATGGCTTGTAAATAAGAAATCGGAAAAATTCATGGTTTGTTCGCCTGTAAGATGGAAAGATTTTTACTTCGGTGCGCGTTTCCGTCCTCCATTCCGCATTATTTTCGCTTTTCCGCTTGCAAAAGTCGTTCGGCTATGGTAAGATAGAGCGTGCCGACGAAAGTCAGCGAAATATTGGAAGCGATGACCGGGAAACAGTAGCGTGTGCAAGTCCCCTTCCTATTTCCAAATGAGAATGTGCCAAGATGCGAAGCGAATTTCTTCTGCTGGCTAACGGGAGTGAAACGCAGCGTAGCAGCGCTACGCTAAGTGGAACGAGCGGACGACAGAATGGAAAAGGCACGAGCAGACGACGCAGGCGAATGCAGGAAATAGTATCACAGGCGGAAGTAATCCACGCCGCCCTCAAACAGCGGCTGATACTTGTCGCCGGGTACATTCTTGTAGAGATTTTCGCTGCTGCGCTCGGTGTGCCCCATCTTGCCCAGCACGCGGCCGTCCGGGCTGGTGATGCCCTCGATGGCGAAATAGCTGGCGTTGGGGTTGAAACGCATATCCATCGACGGCGCGCCGGACAAATCCACATACTGCGTGGCAATCTGTCCATTCGCCGCAAGCTGACGAATCAGCGCTTCCGGGCCGACAAACCGACCCTCGCCGTGGCTGATGGCGACCGTGTGAATGTCATCCACCTTGCAGCGGGACAACCATGGGGATTTATTCGACGCAATGCGCGTGCGGACGAGCATCGACTGGTGACGGCCGATTTCGTTGAACGTCAGCGTCGGGCACTGATCGGACGTGTCGATGATTTCGCCATACGGCACAAGCCCCAGCTTAATCAGCGCCTGGAAGCCGTTGCAAATGCCGAGCATCAGGCCGTCGCGGCGCTGGAGCAAATCATGCACCGCGTCCTTCATGGCAGGATTGCGGAAGAACGCCGTGATGAATTTCGCCGAGCCGTCGGGTTCGTCGCCGCCGGAGAAACCGCCGGGCAGGACAATCATCTGGCTGCGCGCAATCATGTGGCTGGCCTCGGCAATCGACTGGGTGATGGCCTCAGGCGTCAGGTTGTTGATGACGAGGATTTCCGCCGTGCCGCCTGCGCGCTCGACCGCCCGCGCGGTGTCGTACTCGCAGTTCGTGCCGGGGAAAACCGGGATGAACGCCAGCGGCTTGACCGTCTTGACGGCGGGCACGGGGTAGGTTTCCGCCGAATAGGAGAACTTCTCCGTCGTTTCGCCGGTGTGACCGCGGTAGGAGAACACCTTGTCCAGCTTGCCCTCGTAGATTTCCTGCATGGCGGTCAAATCAATGCGCTCGCCCTCGTACTCCAGCACCCACTCCGGCACGGTGTCGCCCACCTTCACGCCGAGGTCGATATCTTCGGTGCATTCCAGCAGCATCGCGCCGATCTGCTGCGCGAAGAGATTGCCGTCGTAATCATCGTCGATACGCGTGCCAATCTGATTGCCAATTCCCATCTTGAACAGGCCTTCCGCCACACCGCCCAGACCCAGCGCCCACGCGGAAACCACCTTGCCCGCGCGAATGGCGGACAGAACGGCATCATAATTCGCGGTCAGTGCAGCGGTGTCGTGCGGGTCGCAGGAGACAAGGCGGATGGCGTGCCCCGCTTCCTTGAATTCGGGCGAAATGACCTCGCTCGCCTTGCCGGGGGCAATCGCGAAGGAGCAGAGCGTCGGCGGAACGTCCATCTTCTCGAACGTGCCGGACATGGAGTCCTTGCCGCCAATCGCCGCGATGTTCAAATCCAGCTGCGCATCCAGCGCGCCCAGCAGCGCCGCGAACGGCTTGCCCCAGCGCGTCGGATCCGTGCCCATGCGTTCAAAATATTCCTGGAAGGTCAAATACGCCTGCTTGTAGTCAAAGCCCGCGCAGACAAGCTTCGTCACGCTCTCGATGACCGCCAGATAGCTGCCCTCATACGGCGACTGCGCCAGGATTTCCGGGTGCATCCCGTACGCCATGCCGGACACGGTGTCCGTCGTGCCGTGCAGAACCGGCAGCTTTGCGACCATCGTCTGGTTCGGGGTCAGCTGATATTTGCCGCCGAAGGGCATCAAGACCGTCGCCGCGCCGATGGTAGAATCGAACCGCTCGCTCAAGCCCTGCTTGGAGCAGATATTGAGGTTGCCGAGCATATCCGCCAGCTTCTCCGTCACCGTATCGCCCGCAAACTCATAGGGCTTGACATCATCATCCGGGACAGACGCAGTCGTGTGCTTCTCCGCGCCGTTGGAATTGAGGAACTCGCGGGACAAATCGACAATCGTCACGCCCTTCCACGTCATGCGCAGACGGGGTTCGGCGGTCACTTCCGCCACGACGGTCGCTTCAAGGTTCTCGCGGTTTGCCGCCGCAAGGAACGCGTCAACATCCTCCGGCGCAAGCACAACCGCCATCCGCTCCTGCGATTCGGAAATCGCCAGCTCCGTGCCGTCCAGACCGTCGTACTTCTTCGGCACTTTGTCCAAATCAATCAGCAGGCCGTCCGCCAGTTCGCCAATCGCCACGGACACGCCGCCCGCGCCGAAGTCGTTGCAGCGCTTGATGAGCCGGGTGACTTTGCCGTCGCGGAAGAGGCGCTGGAGCTTGCGTTCGGTCGGGGCATTGCCCTTCTGCACCTCCGCGCCGCACGTTTCGATGGATTCCAGCTTATGGGATTTCGACGAACCCGTTGCGCCGCCGCAGCCGTCGCGCCCGGTGCGCCCGCCAAGGAGGACAATCTTGTCGCCGGGGGCAGGCACTTCGCGGCGGACGTTCTTCTCCGGCGCAGCGCCGACCACCGCACCGATTTCCAGACGCTTGGCGGCATAACCCGGATGGTACATTTCATCCACCAGCCCCGTCGCCAGCCCAATCTGGTTGCCATAGGAGGAATAGCCCGCCGCCGCCGTGGTGACGAGCTTGCGCTGGGGCAATTTTCCCGGCATGGTCTGGTTGACCGGAACGAGCGGATCCGCCGCGCCGGTCACGCGCATCGCCTGATAGACATAGGTGCGCCCGGACAGCGGGTCGCGAATCGCGCCGCCGATGCAGGTTGCCGCGCCGCCGAAGGGCTCAATCTCCGTGGGATGGTTGTGCGTCTCATTCTTGAACGTGAGCAGCCACGGCTCTTTCACGCCGTCCACATCCACATCAATCTTGATGGAGCAGGCATTGATTTCCTCGCTCACGTCAATGTTGGGGGTCTGCCCGATTTTCTTCAGGTACTTGCCGCCGATGGTCGCGATGTCCATCAGGTTCATGGGGCGCGTGCGGTCGCCGTAGACGGTTTTGCGCGCCGCCAAATATCGCTGGAACGCCTTCTCGACCGCCGCTTTGCGCACATCCACCGCGTCAAGGGTCGTCAGGAACGTCGTGTGACGGCAGTGATCCGACCAGTAGGTGTCAATCATGCGGATTTCGGTCAGCGTCGGGTCACGGTGCTCGGACGCGAAATAATCCCGGCAGAACGCAAGGTCGTCGTCATCCATCGCCAAGCCGTACTTCTTGACGAACGCATCCACCTCATCGGCATTCATCGCCGTGAAGCCCGTCAGCGTCTCCACATGGTCAGGCGTGTCGTACTGCTGCTGGAGCGTCGTCTTCTCGCCCAAGTCGGCTTCGCGCGCCTCCACGGGGTTGATGACGTGCTTCTTCACGCGCGCCAGCTCATCCGCCGTGAAATCGCCGTCCAGCAGATACACGCGCGCACTGCGCACCGTCGGGCGGGCGCACTGCCCCACCAGCTGGATGCACTCCTCGCAGGACGCCGCGCGCTGGTCATACTGACCCGGCAGGTACTCCACCGCAAAAACCGCCTTCGCGCCATGCGGAAGTTCCGTGTACGTCACATCCACCTGCGGCTCGGAGAACACGACCGGCAGGCACTTCTGGTACAGCGCGTCGTCGACACCCTCGACATCATAGCGGTTCAGCAGGCGCAAACCCGTGACCGTCTTGATTTGCAGAATATGGCGAATTTCCCACAGGAGCTGCTTCGCCTCCACCGCGTAGGGGGCTTTCTTTTCCACATAAATGCGTTTGACGCTCATGAATGGCTCTCCTTTCGTGATGCCAAGGCGCGCTGACCAATGTCGCGGCGCATGTGCATGTCGGTGAAGGTGATTTTGTCCGCCGCCTGATACGCTTTGTCAATCGCAGCTTCGAGCGTATCCGCCGTCGCGGTGACGCCCAGAACGCGCCCGCCCGCGGTGACAATCTGCCCATCGACCAGCTTCGTACCCGCGTGGAAGACGGTCGCGGTTTTGCCCGCTTCATCCAAGCCGGAAATCGGGTAGCCGCTCTTGTAGCTGACCGGGTAGCCGCCGGATGCCAGCACGACACAGCACGCCGCGCCGGACGTAAATTCCACGGGTGTATCCGCCAGCGTGCCGTCCACCGTCGCGCGCATGATGGTCAGCAGGTCGCTTTTCAGCAGCGGCAGCACCACCTGCGTCTCCGGATCGCCGAAACGGCAGTTGTATTCGATCACCTTCGGGCCTTTGGGCGTCATCATCAGACCGAAATACAGGCAGCCCGTGAAAGTGCGCCCCTCGGCGTTCATGGCGGCAATCGTCGGCAGGAAGATTTCGTCCATGCAGCGCTGCGCCAGTTCGGGCGTGTAGCAGGGGTTGGGGGCAATGGTGCCCATGCCGCCGGTGTTGAGGCCCTCATCGTGGTCAAGCGCGCGCTTGTGATCCATGCTGGACACCATCGGCTTGACCGTTTTGCCGTCGGTGAACGCCAGCACGCTGACTTCCGGGCCGGTCAGGAACTCCTCGATGACGACCCGCGCGCCGGACGCGCCGAACTTCGCTTCCTTCATCATGGACGCGACGGCTTCCACGGCACTTTCGCGGTCGGGGCAGATGAGCACGCCCTTGCCGAGCGCCAGACCATCCGCCTTGACGACGATGGGCATATCCGCCGTCTGCAAATACTTGACCGCCGCGTCATAATCGTCAAACGTCTCATACGCCGCCGTCGGAATGCCGTACTTCTTCATCAGGTTCTTCGAGAACACTTTGCTGCCCTCTATAATCGCGGCATTCTTGCGCGGGCCGAACGCGGGAATCCCCTGCTCCGCCAGCGCATCCACCATGCCGAGGCACAGCGGGTCGTCCGGCGCGACGATGACGAAATCCACCTTGTTCTCCGCCGCCCAGCGGACGATACCATCCACGTCCGTCGCCTTGAAGGGCAGGCAGGTCGCAATCTGCGCAATGCCGCCGTTGCCGGGCACGGCGTACAGCGCCGTCACTTCCGGGTTTTCCTTGATTTTCAGCGCGATGGCGTGTTCGCGTCCGCCGCCGCCGACGATGAGTACCTTCATCTTGCTTCCCTGACCTTTCTGAATGCAATCAATGGTGGAACAGGCGCATATGCGTGAAGCACATGACCATATTGTACAGGTTGCAAGCGTCAATCACGTTATCATCGCGAATCGAACCGCCGGGCTGGGCGACGTAGGTCACGCCGGAGCGGTGCGCGCGCTCGATGTTGTCGCCAAACGGGAAGAACGCATCGCTGCCCAGCGCAACGCCGGTCTGCTGATTCAGCCACGCGCGCTTTTCTTCCTTCGTCAGCGGTTCAGGGCGCTCAGTGAAGAAGTGCTGCCAGCGGCCGTCCGCCAGCACCTCGTCCGGCTCGTCGGAGATGAACACGTCAATTGTGTTGTCGCGGTCGGCACGGGCGATTTTCTCCACAAACGGCAATGCCAGCACACGCGGATGCTGCCGCAGCAGCCAGTTATCCGCCTTCTGCCCTGCCAGACGCGTGCAGTGGATGCGGCTCTGCTGACCCGCGCCGATGCCAATCGCCTGACCGTCCTTGGCGTAGCAGACGGAATTCGATTGCGTGTATTTGAGCACAATCAGCGCCACAATCAGGTCTCGCTTGGCATCCGCCGGCAGGTCGTGATTCGTGGTCACGATGTCGTTCAGCAGATTTTCATCAATCACAAATTCATTGCGCCCCTGCTCGAACGTGATGCCGAACACCTGCTTGTGTTCAATGGGCGCGGGACGGTAGGAAGGGTCAATCGTAACAATATTGTAATTGCCCTTCTTCTTCATTTTCAGCAGCGCCAGCGCCTCGTCGGTGTAGCCGGGAGCGATGATGCCGTCGGACACTTCGGGCTTAATCAGCCGCGCGGTGCTTTCGTCGCACACGTCGCTCAGGGCAATCCAGTCGCCGAAGGAGGACATGCGGTCTGCGCCGCGCGCACGGGCATAGGCGCACGCCAAGGGCGACAGTTCCTGTTCACCCACGAAATAAATCTTGCGCAGGGTATCATTCAGTGGCAGACCCACCGCCGCACCCGCCGGGCTGACATGCTTGAACGACGTCGCCGCGGGCAGACCCGTCGCGCGCTTGAGTTCGCTGACCAACTGCCAGCCGTTGAGCGCATCGAGAAAGTTGATGTAGCCGGGTTTGCCGTTCAGCACGGTCAGGGGCAGTTCGCCCTGCTCCATATAAATCCGCGACGGCTTCTGATTCGGGTTGCAGCCGTACTTCAATTCCAGCTCTTTCATGCCTCTTCCTCCTGATCATGCTTGTTGATGATGATGGTATCGCTGCTGCCGTCCGCCAAGCTGATATAGGAAACGTACAGCGACACCTTGTTGTCCTCATTCAGATTCATCCATGTATCCAGCGCCAGCTGCTCAATGTCGCCGTGCAGCGCCACCTTCTCCGGTTCGCCCGCGAAAGACGGAATCGGATTGCCGTCGCATTGGTAGGTGTGGATGAAATGTCCCTCGCCCGCCTTGGGCTGCGCGTACTCATAGAAATAGCGCAGGACGCTGTTCTCGTCGCCGTCGTCGGACTTGATGATGGACAGCTTGTAAGATGCTTTGCCGTCCGCGACGCGCACCAAGCCGCTGATGCGGGGTGTCCAGTTCGGGCGGTCGTCCTCGAACGTGCGGGTACGCAGCGCGTCCTCGAACGTCTGCCCATTCTGCATGAAGTCGTAGACCGTGTCGGTCTGGTCGCCGTTGGTGACGATGGTATATTCGCCGCCCGGCAGCGCACGGACAGGCGCGTAGATAATCAGATGTGGGTCGGTCATCAGGCTTTCGTCGTGTGCCTTGGTGATGATGCCGTCGTCCGTCTCCTCAAAAATGCGGTTGCGGCTGTTGACGCTGCGCCCCATGATAAAGTAGACAATCACGGCATATTCGCCGCTTTCGTCCACGCCGAGACAGATGCCGCGCCCCGGATAGGTGTTATTGCTCAGCACGTCGTTCAATTCCTGCTTCTTCATTGCTTTTCCTCCCGCTTTTTTGCGATTTCGCCTGCAACCTGCTCCAGCGCCTGCGGCAGCAGAATCCACTCCGCCTGTTCCATCACGCGCCGCTGCAAGATTTCCGGCGTGTCGCCCGGCAGCACTTCAACGGCTTTCTGCGCGATAATATCGCCGCCGTCGGTAATTTCGTTGACAAAATGCACCGTCGCGCCCGTGACCTTCACGCCGCGTTTAAGTGCCGCTTCGTGCACATGCAGTCCATAGAAGCCGTCGCCGCAGAAAGACGGAATCAGGCTCGGATGGATGTTCAAAATCCGGTGGTCATACGCATGGATGACGTTCTCCGGCAGAATCATCAGGAAGCCCGCCAGCACAACGACATCAATCGCGTTTTCACGCAGCAGGGTCAGCAGACGCTCGCCGTAATTCTCCGGCGCTTCGCCCTTCTCCTTGCGCAGGACGGCATGGGCGATTCCGGCGGTTTCCGCGCGGGTGAGCGCATAGGCGGATGCGTTTGACGCCACGACGAGCGCCAGTTCCGCGGACGGGATTTTGCCCGCCCGTTTCGCGTCGATGATGGCTTGCAGGTTCGTGCCGCCGCCGGAAACGAGGACAGCTGCTCTTACCACAGTTCCACGCCCTTTTCCCCCGCCACGATTTCGCCCAGCACATACGCGCCGGGTTCGCCGTTCTGGTGCAGGATAGCAAGCGCCTTGTCGGCATCTTCGCGGGCGACGGTAATCGTCATGCCCACGCCCATGTTGAAGGTGTTGAACATGTCGCGCTCCGGGACGCTGCCTTCGCGGGCAATGAGGTCAAAAATCGGCAGCACGCGCACGTCGCTCTTCTTGATTTTCGCGCAGCAGCCTTCGGGCAGGGAGCGCGGAATGTTCTCATAGAAGCCGCCGCCGGTGATGTGGCTGATCGCCTTGGGCTGGATTTCCTTCAGCAGCGCCAGCACGGGCTTGACGTAGATCTTCGTGGGGGTGAGCAGCGTTTCCCAGAGGGACTTATCCAGCTCCGGATAATTGCGGTTTTCGCCGCCGTTGCCAATCGCGAACACCTTGCGCACGAGCGAGAAGCCGTTGGAATGCACACCCGTGGAGGGCAACGCCAGCATCACATCGCCCGGACGAACCGTTTCGCGGTTGATGATGCGCTTCTTGTCCACAATGCCGACGGAGAAGCCCGCAAGGTCGTAATCATCCTCCGGCATCATGCCGGGATGCTCCGCCGTTTCGCCGCCGATGAGCGCTGATTCCGCCTGCACGCAGCCTTCCGCCACGCCCGCGACGATGGACGCGATTTTCTCCGGCACATTCTTGCCGCAGGCGATATAATCAAGGAAGAACAACGGCTTCGCGCCGCAGCAAATCACGTCGTTGACGCACATCGCCACGCAGTCAATGCCGATGGTATCATGTTTATCCAGCAGCATGGCGATTTTCAGCTTCGTGCCGACGCCATCCGTGCCGGAAACGAGCACCGGCTCTTCCATGCCCGCCGCGTCCAGCGCAAACAGGCCGCCGAAGCCGCCGATGCCCTCGACGCAGCCCGCCGTCATCGTCCGCGCGACATGCTTCTTCATCAGTTCCACCGACGCGTAACCGGCGGTAATGTCAACACCCGCTGCCTTGTAGCTTTCGCTCTCGCTCTTCATCATGGTTGTCTGCTCCTTTGTCGCATTCGTCGCGTTAGTCGTCGTCCTGCACCTTGCCGCCGTGAATGGGCTGGTCGAATTTGTTCTTCTCCGTCACCAGCGGCGGATCAACCGGATATTTGCCGCAGAAGCAGCCCTTGCAGAATCCGCAGTGGCTGTCCGCCGCCAGCTTGTCGCACGCCTCCAGGGACAAAAAGCCGATGGAGTCCGCGCCGATGATTTTGCCGATTTCCTCCACCGAATGGTGTGCGGCAATCAGGTTCTCCTTGCTGTCCACGTCCGTGCCGAAGAAGCATGGGTCGGTGAACGGCGGGGCGGACAGGCGCACATGCACCTCCGTCGCGCCCGCTTCGCGCAGAAGGCGGACAATGCGCGCGCAGGTCGTGCCGCGAACGATAGAATCATCCACCATGACGACGCGCTTGCCCTTGACGGTAGCGGAAATGGCGTTCAGCTTGATGCGCACGGCATCCTGCCGCTGCTTCTGCCCCGGCTGGATGAATGTGCGCCCGATGTACTTGTTCTTGATGAAGCCGATACCGTAGGGAATCCCGCTGGTGCGGCTGTACCCAATGGCGGCATCCAGACCAGAATCCGGCACGCCGATGACCACATCCGCCTGAACCGGATGGTCAAGCGCGAGGAAGCTGCCCGCCCGGATGCGCGCCTCGTGGACGCTGCTGCCGTCAATGACGGAATCGGGCCGCGCGAAATAAATGAACTCGAAGATGCACATGCCGTCGTGACACGCGCCGGGCATCTTATAGGAGTGAATCCCCTCTTCGTTGACGACGACGACTTCACCCGCCTCAATATCGCGCACGAACGTCGCGCCGATGACATCCAGCGCACAGCTCTCCGACGCAAACACCACGTCGTCGCCGATTCTGCCCATGCACAGCGGGCGGAAGCCATGCGGGTCGCGGCAGGCAATCAGCTTCGTCGGACTCATGACGACGAGCGAATACGCGCCCTTGATGACCTGCATGGCGTTCAAAACCGCCTGTTCAATCGAACCGCACTTCAGGCGCTCCTGCGTGATGATGTAGGCAATCACCTCGGTATCCGACGTGCAGTGGAAAATCGCGCCGTTCTTCTCCAGCTGTTCGCGAAGCTCCGCCGCGTTGGTCAAATTTCCGTTGTGCGCCAGCGCCATCGCGCCTTTTTGATGGTTAATCAGCAGCGGCTGGGCATTGGAACGGCTGTGCATCCCCGTTGTGCCATAGCGGCAGTGACCGACCGCCATCGTGCCCTCGTGGATTTTGCTCAGCGCGTCGCGCGTGAACACCTCCGTCACCAGTCCGTTGTCCTTGTGCGCCTTCATCACGCCATCATCGTTGACGACAATGCCGCAGCTCTCCTGACCGCGGTGCTGCAAGGCATACAGCGCATGATACGTCTCCGCGACGACGCTCTTGTTGGCGGAATCCGCGCGGTAAATGCCGAACACGCCGCACTCCTCGTGCAGCTTGTCAAACGGCGCTTCGTCCCCCTCCGCAAGATAGCAGGCTGACTCCAGCTTGTTCATCTTCATTGCTCCTTCATGCTGACCAGTGTTTGATTACCACACAAGCGCCCCGGACAGTCGATTGCCATCCGGGGTGCAGATATTCTTATTCGCCCATCAGGCGCTTGCGGATTTCGATGTACGCGTCTTCCACGTTGCCCAAATCGCGGCGGAAGCGGTCTTTATCCAGCTTTTCGCCCGTGCGGGTATCCCAGAAGCGGCAGGTGTCCGGGCTGATTTCGTCCGCCAGCACCAGCTGACCGTCATTCGTGATGCCGAACTCCAGCTTGAAGTCAATCAGCTCAATGTTGACTTCCTTCAAATACGCCGTCAGCAGCTCGTTGATGCGCAGGGCGTAGGCGGCAATCTGGTCAAGCACCGGCTTGGAGACCCAGCCCATCGCCATAATATGGTACTCGTTGACCATCGGGTCGCCCAGCTCGTCGTCCTTGTAGCAGTACTCCAGCACGGTCTGCTTGAGCTTCGTGCCTTCGGGCAGACCGAGGCGCTTGGACAGCGAACCGGCGGCGATATTGCGCACAATGACTTCCAGCGGCACGATGTGAACCTTCTTCACCAGCGTCTCGCGGTCGGAAATCTCTTCAATGTAATGCGTCGGGATGCCGTTCTTCTCCAGCATCTTCATCAGGAAATTCGTCACGCGGTTGTTGATGACGCCCTTGCCCATAATCGTGCCCTTCTTGAGGCCGTTGAACGCGGTCGCGTCGTCCTTGTAGTCCACCAGCACGACGTTCGGATCGTCCGTCGCAAAAACCTTCTTCGCCTTGCCTTCATAGAGCTGTTCAAGCTTCTTCATTGCTGTTTCCTCCTATTATATCACGGTTGTCTGCCGCAACAGTTGATGCTTGCAGATTTAGAATGTTCGTGTTTTGTGTTATTCAACAACCAGCGCCGCGTCCTTGGCGATGACCGCGTCATGCTGCGCCTTGCGCATCGCCAGCAGCTTTTCCGCCAGGGTCTCGTCCTCGACCGCAAGAATTTGCGCCGCGAGCAGCGCCGCATTCGCCGCACCATCAATGGCAACCGTCGCCACAGGCATCCCGCTGGGCATCTGCACGGTGGATAGCAGCGCGTCCAGCCCGTCGAGCGTCGAGGACTTAACCGGAATACCAATCACCGGCAGCGTCGTCTGCGCCGCGAGCGCCCCCGCGAGGT
>ENA-OROL01001742-OROL01001742.1-human-gut-metagenome-genome-assembly--contig:-NODE-1742-length-16834-cov-6.748793_pt1 | contig 16834 bp, 21 predicted proteins | sample MGYA00242128_ERZ509048 | MGnify/ENA primary metagenome ERZ509048 (study PRJEB26280, sample SAMEA2338750) | human gut metagenome | biome: human gut; feature: human-associated habitat; material: faeces...
GTGTCGCAAGCCAAACTCAAAATCAAAGGAGGCGGTCCAAATGGACAATAAAAGTCTATCACATACTCGCTGGAAATGCCAGTATCATATCGTATTCATTCCTAAATATAGGAAGAAAGTATTGTATGGAAAGGTACGAGAAGATGTGAGAGAAATAATATCAACTCTATGCAAATATAAAAGTGTAGAAATAATTGCGGGAGCCGTATGTATCGATCGTGTGCATTTAAGCGTAGCAATTCAACCGAAATTTAGTGATTATTCTGGAGCTCGCCACACCGGACTAGCGGCTCCGCCGCACCGTAATATTCAAAAGCGTTCTTTGAGAAAGAAGTCCCGGGCAATCCTTTGAAAGCGGAGTATCTGATTCCTATCTTTATCGGTGAACTGCTGGAGCAGGGAAAGATGTCTGTGAAGGTTCTGAGGACTAACGACACCTGGTACGGAATGACCTATCATGAGGACGTTGCAGCAGTAAAGGACAGTTTCAAGAAGATGCTGGAGAACGGCGTGTATAAGGCCGACCTGTTCAGTGATCTGTAAACGACGATGAAAGAATCGATTGGTTTACTCGGAAAGATTTTTACGAACATCCTGACGGCCATCTATGAGCCGTTTGGATTTTCACTCCTGTTGTCCTTCTTGGCTATGTTTTTCTACCTGTATGCTTATGAGCCAATACATGATGGTGAAGGTTGGAAAAGTGCCATAGTAACATGGTATCAGAAATTCAAGGGGAGCGTGTCCTTTCGGAAGCTGTTCCTATTGGCGTTTGTTATCTCGATGATTCTGTTTAGAACCCTGTTAAACCGTAATCTGTGGATGAACCCGTTGTCCAATGTTATGGGCGGATGGGGTATTTGGGAGACCGTGAACGGCGAGCAGAAACTGACTACCGAGTGCATCGAAAATGTAATCATGATGGTACCGTTTTCAGCAATAGTGATGTGGACGTTCGGAGAGAAGATTGGAAACGGCTGGAAGAAAATACTGTGGTATAGTGGAAAGATGGCATTTATCTTTTCGATAAGCATTGAGATGCTGCAATTATTGCTCCGCTTGGGTACGTTCCAGCTATCGGACATCTTCTACAACACGGTTGGCGGATTGATTGGCGGAGTGTGCTACTTTGGAGTAATGAAGGCAAGAAAGCGCCTGTAAAACCGGGCGCAACTGTGGTATACTGGAAGCAGTAAGCTCCCTACGCTGTTCTGATAATCACACACCTCTTCGCGGTGAGCAGCAGGCAACAATCTATGATTGGCTGAGATGTGATGAATTGATTTTATGTGGGGATTAAAAAATGGGAAGAAAAGAAGAAAAACAATTTCCGTTAACCAGTAAAGATAACTGTGCGATATATCTAAATCGAATAATCTCCTCATGCGAGCTTTGCATGTACAGGCTTAAAAAATACAATATAGAAGGAAAGAATTTACTTATAGAATATACAGGAAAAAGTCTTGTACCCCATGAAGTATATGGTGAAATGTTGGATAAGACATCCAATGTGGTGGATTATCTATTGAATCTGCTAGGAGATGCTCAAACGAGTTCAATATCATATTTTAAGTTCCGTAGTTATATATCAAAACATCCAATTGCCGATGTGATGTTGAATTCTTTGGAGGATGAAACGCAGGAACTCTTAAAGGAATTTAATAAAATGCGAAATTGGCAGAATCATATTCCAGAGTCGTTGCTGGTTGCAGAAATGGAACAAGTTGAAGCAGAAAAAATGGTGTTTCCAATGGATCCAGTAGACATAATAATATATAAAAATGTGACATATGAGTACTTTAAAAATATGATAGAAATCAATCTCTCTTTTTATGATTCTGCTCGCAAAATAATTCAGGCAGCTAAAAGAGACTATAAAAGTGTATATGGGAAATCTGTAATGTATAACAGAATATACGTGGATAAACCATTAGATTTCGATAAAAGCGAGCCGACCCAAAAATCTGCAAAAGTACAAGGGATAAAAGGAAATATTGGATTGAAGAGCGAGATTGAGGCTGGTAAGTAAATTGCTGTTACATCTTTACAGTGATATAATTAAATCATCATAACAGGAAAGAGGTTTGTGTCCTATGCCCAGAACTAAAGGTAGCAAGAATAAGCCCAAAACTGTGACTGCTGATTTTGCAACGCAGATTGCAGAAAAGCAGTCCGAAAAGGAAGCACTCACTGCTGAGATTGCATCCATCACCGCAAACATTGAAACTTTGAAGGCTGACCTGAAAGAGAAGAAGTCTGCTCTGAAGAAGGCCGAAAAAGAAGTGGCCACTCTGGAAGCAAAGAAAGCAAAGGTAGATGCCAAGGCTGCAGAAGAAGCAAAGAAAGCAGAAGCGGAATCTGTTCTGAAAAAATTGCTTGCCGAGGGCATGAGTGCCGATGAAATCCTCGCTAAACTGAAATAACAGAAAAACCCCATAATGAACGTTTGGCGATCCTGTTCATTATGGGGTTTAGGATTACAAGAATACGGATTCATCCGGCAGCATCAAATCGAAAGTATTCCGGCAGGTTGAGCTGCTCGATAAAGGCGTGGTGCTGGGCATGGTAGTGCCGCAGATCGTACCCCAGATGATGCAGTTCAAGAAGTTTCACCAATACCAGATTGATATGAATGCGTTTGGCAGCGGCAATCTGAGCAGCATCCATCTTGTGTTTCGTCATCTGATAGACTTCCTCGCTGTCCAGCATCAGATGAGATGCAAAAGCGTTTGGTTCATAAAGACAGATCTCCTTGTCTGTAATCGCCAGAGACTTATTCAGCGTGTGCAAGTCCATAAGAATCTGATGCTCCAGATAATGCCCCAGAGCGTACCCGCAGACCATCTGCTTTGTCTGCGAATCAAGATGACTGTTGATAAGTATCAATGGCTTATCAAAGTGGAGTGAAAGAAAACCCAGCACATCTTTGAAACGAGGTGTTTCACTGATGTCCAGACTGCAGCTTCGCGCAATCCGTTTGATGTTGCGGGTGCCGGTACTTTGGACGAGGTCATTGGCTGCTTGGTAAATAATTACTGAATCCATAATGTGCTCTCCTTTCGAGGATGGCATAGTGAATGGAACGGGATTTTACAGGTTCAATATTCGGTTTTTCTCTCGTTCTTGCTCGCGGTATTTAAAATAGGCTTTGTGCATTTCATACATGATGCCGTCCATATCCTGCGCGGTCAACTCTCCGCTGGCAAAAAGCTCAGTAAGCTCGAATGCGAGATGCTGGGCTTCTATTTTACCCTTTTTTCCATAGGTTGCTGCAGCGCGTTCAATGAATAAAGACTGATCCGGTTGTATGTAGGTCAGAGGCACATGGAATATATCGGCCATTTTTTCAAGTATTTCAACATTGCGAGGGTAGCGACCATCACGTTCCCATCCGATGACTGTTCGTTTGCTGACACCCAGACCCTTTGCCAATTCGTCCTGTGTTAAGGAATGTTTCTTTCGTAAATCACGAACTTTCTCTCCAAATTTCATGTTTGCAACCTTTCTATGGAGCAGTTATCGTACTGTAACAATGTGCAACAGAATTTGTAAATATTCAATCTAAAATGTGCAATTAGATTTCATATTTTCCTCTTGACACCGCGACACTACTTGCATATAATTATGCTATATTCTTTCAACTTTTATGGCTATTATACTGGAAATTGCGTAAATATGCAAGTGAAAAAGGTGAAATTCAAGAAAAGTTCAGAAGAGTCCATTAAGTTGAAACGGAATGAACGAAAAGGTGAAATTCAAACCAGAAAAAGGAGGCCGTGAAAAAAGATGAGTAATGGAGAACATGAGATCCGCACTCCGAAGGGATTACGGATTGGAAATCGCAGTGTCGTTGATGGGAAAAATATGCTTCAGATCAAGCGTGGAGGCTGTGAAGATTACATTTCTGCTGAATCTCTGGTGGAGCGCATTCACGGCCTGCCCGTGAAGAATATCGAATTTATCACAGAGGAGGATCAGCGAAAAGATGCCTGAAGCGGAATCCTTCATCGGACACTGAGAGTGCAGAGGCGGAATTTTAGGCGGCACCTAGTTAGCCGACCAGCTCCATCAGATGTTCTTTTGGGTCTACAATATAATATCTGTTTGTTTAGAGCGATACCGTAGCAATATGTGATATTGGTCGGAACAGAATGAACGAATGCAGCGCAGAAGTGCGCCTGCAGGTAGTTCATCCTGTTCCGGCCTTTTTTGTTTTTCAAAAAATTTTTAAAACTGTATTCCAAAATGCCCCTGCGGATTTCTTAGCGTACATTCTCGTTATTTTTCGCATAGCTTTCTTATGCAGGGAACCTGGGAGTAGAAAGGCTATTAGCTTGGTCTTGTTTGAAACATGGGGACATACCTTTCATATGCATGCTATGTTTGCTGAAAACATTATTATGTTTATTCGCAAACGTCAAATCATGCGCCTTGGTAATTGATCTTTTTGTGCCACATTCTAAATGACACGAAAAAACTATTAGTTTTTTAGAGGAGGCTAAAGCGCATGGATCAATTAACTCACACTGTCCGCAGGTCGAACTGGATAAACATCATTCGACAGTGCCAGGACAGACCTGGTACTTATAAAAGAAAACTTCAAGACCTTCCGATTTTGGGTAGAACAACGTATTTAATCGTAAATGCTTACGAGTATCAATGCGACAATTCTTCCTGTGATGTTACGACTTTTGTTGAGAATGTGGATGGATTTTTGAATTATTACAGCCGTATGACAGAGCGTTGTGAAGATTTTATATGCACTTTGGCATTGGAAACAAGCTGTGAAGGTAGTGCTCGTATCTGTCGTTCTATGAATCTGAAAACCAGTGGTGACAGCATTATCCGATTGTTAACCAAACGGTATGTAACACAACCGGAAGTCCCATGTGGAAGCATCATTGGAGTGGATGATTTTGCATTTAAGAAACGGCATACTTATGGGACAATTATTGTAGATGAAACAACACATAAACCAGTGGCAATTTTAGATGGACGTGATGGTAAAACATTAAAAGAATGGTTAAGTAAAAATAAACATGTAAAAACGATAACACGAGACCGGGCAAGTGCTTATTCAGCTGCCATAAAGGAAATATTGCCCGATGCTATGCAGATTGCTGACAGATTTCATCTTCATCAAAATTTATTAGAGGCCATAAGAAATACTATCAATTCTGTATTGCCCAATGATATCAGAATCCCAACTGATTCTAATATCATTGCAGAACGATCGGTTGAAAACGATAGTAAAAAAAATGCCATGCAGTGTGGATAACCTTAGCGAATATAATCAAAAAAGGGTACAACTGTACACTACGATAAAAGAATATAACTCTGCCGGATACAGTAAACGCCAAATTTCTAAAGTATTACATTGCAGCAGAAACACCGTGACAAAATATCTCAATGGAGAATATGAAGCACTTTGTAAAAAAGATTTTCGTAGCGGAATGGATCAGTTTTATGATTATATTATCAGAGCTTTAACTTCTGGCGTCAGTCGAAAAGATGTATATCGCAATGTTATAGAAAAAGGATATAAAGGCGGCAAATCTGCTGCTTATGACTATATGAATAAAATCATAGAACGATTCCAAATTGATATTTCAATTTACAAAAGTTCTTCACCTGAAATAAAAAGGCATTACAAAAATATGACCACCTTTCACGAAACGGTATATTCCGTTATCTTTGGATGGGAGTGGAACTCAATGCAAATCATGAGGCCTATATTTTACAGAAATATCCTAAGCTCAGAGAATTGATGCGTTGTGTTCGAGAATTCCGTGAAGTATATGTAAAGAAAAGTATGCCTCTATTGTATTTGTTTATAGAACGGTACAAAAACTCTGATTTAAAAGAAATATCCCGATTTGCAAATGGATTAGAAAAGGATCTAGAAGCTGTGGAGAATTCTGTTGCCTGTGAACTTTCAAATGGTTTTGTTGAAGGAACAAATGGTAAATTAAAAATGGTAAAACGTACTATGTATGGAAGATGCAGCAAAGCACTTTTAGCAGCAAAACTAATGTATGTGAAGGCCAAACGATACGGATAATTGCGGAAGAACCAGAGAGCCCCGGAATAATCACTGAAGGCCTTGTATTTACTGGCTTAGAGATTCCGAGAGATTATAACAAAGGAATGGAGGGATTAATTAAATGAAATCAAAAAGAATACTTATCGTGGTTGTTATTTTGGCGTCTATTGTTTTAGCTGCGATATTGTTAGTGACGCAGCTATTAAGAGACAAATCTTTTGATCTAAAGGAAGCAGGTTCTCTTTATGAAAATATATCCGATTTTGCGTTGGATTCTTCGGGCGAGCCGGACGAGTTAACTCAATCTTTTCTTGAAAGCGTTCAATATGAGATTATAGATATTGATAAAGAAAATATGACTGCCACAGTGGATATTAGCGTTCCAATTATAACTGATGAATTATCAAATATTTTTGACAATGTAATTGCAGAAAATAACGAAAAGGATTATGATGATTTAAAACAAATCGCAAAAAGTGAATTGTCAAATATGCTTAACTCAAGTCAGCTTGAAAATAAAAAGTCAACACTTACGTTACAGATAAAAGAAATTAACGGTTCATATAAACTTGTCCCATCTGAAGAATGGAACAGAGAACTTACTGAGAATCTTGAAAATCTGTATATGAGTTACTTAGATTCTTTGATTGGAGGGGTGACTGATGAAATGCCTAAATAGGTGCTTAGCATTATTTCTTTGTATTATTATGATTTTAAGTGTGCCAAATACAGTTTTTGCAACTAATTTTACTACTAATTCAGAAGATATTCAAGTATATTCTGTGCCTATTATCAGTAATGAATATAATGGTTCACATGTAACTTTTTATGGAGTGGGCGGAAAATTTTATCTGTCTTTTGATGATATTAAAGAACTGACAAGATTTGAATTAGAGGAAACAGACACTACTATAATTTTAACTCAAGGCTTGCGTGAGCTTGTAATTGAAAAAAGTTCGGGACATTTGGTAGACTGCGATTTTGTGGATCAAGGAAATATAGGTATAATACAATACGATGGAAAGTACTTGTGTGAAGGTATTCCTATGTTAGTGTACTTAGGGGCGGCGTGTGCATTAAAGGAAAATCAAGTGTTAGAAGTGATGATGCCAACTATCACCATCTGGGAATCAATAATGCCAGATTATTTAGATTATTATTTTAATATGACAGAGTTATACGGCGGAGAAGATAATGTTAAAATTTCATTGGCATGTGACATCATTGCTGACGTGTTAGATGGTATTTCTGGACATGGATTGTTTGCAAATGGCGATACCCATCTTGAGGATGCCTTGTATGAAATTCTCAATGTTGATATGATGAAATATGAGTCAGTACAGGAGTCAATCACAGCGCAGAATCAAAGTGTTAATGAGTTTCTTGCATCTGAAGGGCTAAGTACATTTTTAGATGGCAGTTCATCGGGGATAGATTCTGTTTCGGAATTGCTTGATTATTATGCCGATTTTTATCTTGACGGCGAGATATTAAAGAATGAAATCAGGTGGCAACGGAGTTATAATGCGGGAGATTTAGATAATGCTTCGAGTCTTTCAAAGGAAATAAATCAGCAAGTTTATGAGCAATCCGCAATTAAAGCAAATTTAGCAAATGCCGATAATATTGGAGATGCATTAGATCTTGGTATGATTGCACTTGATACAGCAATAACATCGTATAATTTAATGCAATATGATGATGATACAAAGAACTTGTTTAGTCGCACTATAAATGAAGAGATATTTAGATATGCGGGGTACGACGATATATCGTGGAATAATATAACTGATAAAATATCGAAAAATCTCAGTAGTAATGAATCAATTGCCCAATCTGCGGCTCTCAATAGCATTGTAGATTATGTGAGTGAAGAGGTTACAGAAAAAGGTGTTCAAACAGCCTTATCAGCATTTACATCAAAAGCAAACATTTATGTGGCAGCGACTCAACTTGCAACTTTTCTTGCATCGCTGATAAACTATAATGCAAACCAAGCTTTTTCTGCTGACATGAATGCAATTTGGCTGAATACTGTACAATATGATATTACTCAATTGACCTCTCGCATGTTAGTAAAAGAACGTGATGAATATCATTTTTCTGATGCCGAATCATTAACAAAGTTAAAAGATATGTTCACTTTATATTATCGGACAATTATTGCGTTTTCTGAAAATATAACTAAGTCAATTGAAAAGTTTGGTGGTAAAAATCGAAACGAATGGATGCAGTATTTTGGTGGAACATCAGGAGAATCTGTATGTAATTATGTAGCAATATATTTGTATAGAATAACTAATTGTACAGTAGTTCCAATTGGCGAGTATTCTGATTTGAGTGATAATTTTCTTGAGCCTGAATGGATTGATAAATTCAAAAATAGAGCATTGAGTGAAACAGAATTACTTGCTATAATGGAATCGAGTTCCAAACATAAAATAGAAAATTATGTATACACTGATATGGATCATGATGGGACTAATGAGTTAATTGGCGTTTATAGCAATGAAATGGGATTATATCAGACATGGTATTGTAGTGGTGATGGAAAAACTTGTGTTCTAGTACATCAAAATAATGATGGAATGGATGCATGTGAAATTGAGTTGCTAAATATAGGCAATGAAACACATGTTGTATTAAATGCTTATCGAATGATGGGAACAGGAAAGAATTATTCTATTATAGCGCTGAGAAATAAGGAAATTATTTGTCTAATTTCTAACAAATATGGTCACGTATCTATGAGCGATGGTGGAGATATCACGCTTGATGTAGAGGCATATGATGGAATGTATGATCCAAGTATTGGAGGGCTGATTCTGCATACATGGAAAGACACATATTTATTTTTTGATGGAGACACATATAAAGAATATGGTGCATTGGAAATATCTGAGCAAGAATTTTTGGAATATCAAAATTCACAAGAAATAAAAAATGAAATCGAAAGTGAATTGCGACAATCAAATACAGTATCCCTTGAATTTACATTTTTTAAAAGAAAAAATGGAATTATGCATATTCAATGTAATGTATATGGTGATTCGGGAGAAATACAATACGGATATTATACTGTTAGATATGAAGGCAATAAATTAAATACAAATTTAGGAGAATACACTTCGGGACAAATGGCTGCTTCTTTTTCTGATTTAGAGGTAGTGTACTAATTTGAGTAAGGATATTTCAGAAGAATGCTAAGATTCGTTATTTGGCTCTGGATTTCCAATATGGGTGAACATCATCCCTGTTGACAAGGGAATTTTAAAGGGGAAGGACGTTTTTCTTTGTCTGGATAAAAGCAAACTATCATCATTATGGATTGCAAAATGGTTGGTTGTTGAAAAGTTACCCAGAAATTAAGCGCTTACATAATTCAGGATTAATATTGAGGAGAGACAACCATATGAAAGCAAAAAGAGTGTTTATGTCAGCGGGGATTGTAGTAGTTCTGGTTATAGTTGCGGCGTTAATAGTACCGCGGTTATTAAATCATAATTCTTATAATTTAGAAAAGTCGGGTTCTCTCTATGAAAATATGTCTGACTTTGCTATTGAATCTTCGCAAGAACCGGATGAGTTGACAAAATCTTTTCTTGAAGGTATTAAGTATGAAATAACAAATATTGATAAAGAAAATATGACTGCTACAGTTGAAGTTAGCGTACCGGTAATATCTGATAAATTATCAAAGGTTCTTGATAAAGTAATCGAAGAAAATAATGGCAAAGAGTATGATGAATTGAAAAAAATTGCAGAAAGTGAATTATCAAGCATATTCAAATCCCATCAGATTGAATACAAAAAAACAGCAGTAATTTTTCAGATAGAGAAAATTGATGGTTCATATAGCCTGGTTCCAACGGAAGAATGGAATCAGGCTCTTACAGAGAATCTTGAAAATTTATACATGGATTATTTAAAATCTTTAATTGGGGGGATGACCGATGAAATGCCTAAATAAGATTTTAGCGGTGGCTCTTAGCTGTATTATTATCTTAAATACATCAAACGTTGCTTATGCCAGTAATATAGTTACAAATTCAGAAGAAATACAAGAATATATAGTACCTGTTATCAGCAATGAATATGATAGTTCAGATGTGACCTTTTATGAGTATAATGGAAAATACTATCTGGCTTTGGGAGATATTAAGGAATTTACACGGTTTGAGTTGAATGAAACAGATACTACGATAACCTTAACCCAGGGATTACGTGAACTTGTAATTGATAAGAATACGGGTCATTTGATGGATAGTGATTTAGTGGATCAAGGGAATATTGACCTAATACAATACAATGGAAAATACCTGTGTGAAGGTATTCCCATGTTAATGTATTTGGGCGCTGCTTGCACTTTGAAAGATGATAAGGCATTAGAGGTATTGATGCCATCTATTACAATTTGGGAATCAATAATGCCAGATTATTTGGATTACTATTTTGATATAAAAAAATTGTACGGAGGAGAGGAAAATATTAAGTTTTCATTAGCTTGCGATATCATTGCTGATGTTTTAGACGGCGTTTCTGGACATGGTCTATTTGCTGACGCAGACACTCACTTGGAGGATGCGTTGTATGAAATATTGAATGTTGATATGATGAAGTATGAATCAGTACAAGAATCAAATGCTGAACAGAATCAAGATCTTAATAATTTTCTTTCGTCGGAGGGAGTAAGCTCTTTTTTAAATGGCGCTTCATCTGTAACAGGGGAAGTTGGTGAATTGTTGGATTACTATGCCGGTTTTTATCTTGATGGTGAAATATTGATGAATGAGATTAAGTGGCAGAGATGCTATCGTGCAGGCGATTTAGAAGCTGCTTCGGATTTCTCAATGAAAATAAATCAACAGGTTTATAAACAGTCTTCTATTAAATCAAATGTAAATACTGCAAATAGTATAGGTGATGCATTAAAAGTTGGAATGGTTGCATTTGATACAGCACTGACATCATACCAATTAATGCAATATGATGATGATGTAAGGAATTTATTCCATCGGACTATCAATGAAGAAACGTTCAAATATACAGGATATAACGATATATCTTGGAATAATATATCTGACAAAATATCAAGAAATTTTAGGGATAATGAATCGATTATAAAGTCTTCTGCACTCAATAATATTGTAGATTTTGCGGCACAAGAAGTAACAGAAAAAGGAGTCCAAAAAGTTTTATCAGGATTTACATCAAAGGCAAATATTTATGCGGTAGCAACTCAATTTGGAAGTTTTATTGCATCTTTAATTAACTATAAGACAAATCAGGCTTTTTCTGCTGACATGAATGCAATATGGCTAAATACGGTACAATATGATATTGCTCAGTTAACATCTCGTATGTTACTTAAAGAACGAGATGAATATCGTTTCTCTGACGAAGAATCATTAAAAAAGCTGAAAGATATGTTTACTTTATACTACCGGACAATCATTGCTTTTTCAGAAAATATGGCTATGTCAGTTGACGAATTTGGTGGTAAAAACAAAAATGAATGGGTGCAGTATTTTAGTGGTACATCAGGAAAATCTGTGAGCAACTATGCTGCAATATATTTATACAGGATAACTAATTGTACAATAGTTCCGATTGTTGAGTATTCTGGTTTGAATGACGACTTGCTTATGTCTGATTGGCTTGAAACATTCAAGCAAGAAAATTTGAATATATTTAGTTTGTTGCCTTCAAAATTTGTTTTCACCAGCGGTGCTGGCGGATGGGACACAGAGATCACATTAAATGATGACGGAACATTTATTGGTCAATATCATGATTTTAATATAGGTGATTCAGGATGTGGATATAATAATGGTACAGTATATATCTGCGACTTTAGCGGTAAATTTACAATGCCCCAAAAAGTCAACGAGTATATTTACTCGATGAATCTTGAAACACTGGATGCTGAAGGAACCTCTGGTACGGTGTATTATGAAAATGGCATGAGGTATATTGTTTCTGATCCATACGGTTTTGATAATGCAGATGAATTTCTTATTTATTTACCAGGATGCCCATTAGAACAAGTATCAGAAGAATTTTTGTCATGGTCATTTATAAATACGCAAATAAGAAATACCATTCCAACAGGAGTGTACGGAATATATAATGTGGGTGGAATGGAAGGGTTTATGGGAGAAGATGATAATAGTATATGGAGAAAAACTTACGCATATTCCTATAATTCTTATAGATCAGAACTAGGCCCAAGATACTATTACGAGAGTTATTTAAGCTTTTGGCCAGAATCAGGTGCGGCAACATTGGTGTTAGAGTTTGATTGGAGCAATGATAGCCAAACAGAATTTATTGCTTCTGATTACAACGGAACTGGAGAATATAATATATCATTGGATTTTAATGAGGATTTCAGTTCAGTAAAGGTTACGCTAAAAAGTATATCTGGTTTCAATTTAGAGCCATGGGGAGGTAGCGCCGACGGTACACTTTCAGTTGAGTATCAAGTCATGAGTCAGGATGTTTTGATACCAGATGCTGGTACCTGACCCCGGGGAAAAACAATACTTGCCAATATCCTGTAGAACTGCTTTGTCGATCTAAGGGATCCATAAAAAACAACAAAAGAGGAAACAAGGATATGAGTATTGTAGGAGACTATGATAACGGACAATTTGATGACTATTACGAAATCTGTGACCGGGAATATGATGAGGAAATCTATTGGGATCTGAAAACGTTATTGGATCTGGCGGAGGAGCTGCCGAAGTACATTACCGGTCTTGCGCTGGCTGAGGACCAGGAGCTGATCGAGTATCTCGGAGATAGCATCCTGGAGCTTTTGAACCGCTTCCGGGGTCATGGTATGGGTCAGCGCGAAGAAGAAAAACTGGACGAGCGGTTAGTGACCCTGTTTCGATATATGGCAGACCAGGCAAAATCGAACGGCTGTGAGGAGCTTGAGATTTATGAAACCATTGCAAAAGAGCTGGAGAAGGTGCAGCTTGCACTAAAGATTCCTGAGTCGAAAAAGATTAAGATCGAGGTGCCGGAAAAGATCGTCGCAGAGGTAAAAGAAGAGCTGGATAGGGAACAGCTGTACAAGGATGCCTGCTGTTATATGGAGGGAAGAATGACACAGGCAGAGAGGGAGGCAGCGATTTTTAAATCGATAAGACTGCAATCCTCCGGGGAAATCATAACCGACAATACCTGGAAGGAAAATCGGCAGGCATTGATGCCGACCAGGGAAAGTGTATATAAGGCAGAGGAGATTTTTAAAAAGCTTGGGGATTATAGGGATTCCCAGGAAAAATATCAGCTTTGCAGAGAAATGAAGTTTGGCATTCTTGGAGTGCTGGTAAAAGGCGGTTCGTTATTTTCCAATGCAAGAAGGGGAGACCGGTATATCTTTACCATCGATAATAAGCTGGATATTGTTGTAAAGATCGACGACAAAACCTATAGTGCAAATAGCCTTCGGCTTTTGGAAGGAGAGCATGAGGTCTGCGTAAAGCAAATCGTCCGGCTAAATGGCTATACCCGGAACTATGCTCCGAATCCGGTAAAGATCGAGATCAAAGAGTATGAGCCCAAGGTAGTAATTGCGTCCAATAACGTCAAGGATACGGATGCTTCCCTGAAGCTGAAGGTTGTGGATGGGCTGATCTGAGTTGAGTTGTGGGTGCCTGACCCCGGGAAAAAACAATAAAAAAACTCTAAAATTTCTGTGAAATCGGAAGAATAAAAGAAAAAGTGGTTGTATAACCATGTCATAGGTGATACGCTTACAAAAAGCAACCGGGTGATGGAGAGAAAAATCTATGCAGTACAATATAGAAAGTTATATCGCAGAGAAGGAAGCACGCGAGAGAAGGGTACTTGTATATACAGAGAAAATACAGGAACGGATGCTGTATCATTCCTCAGAAATCATTAAGAAGCTGGTGGAGGAAAGACATCGCCAGAATATGACTCAGCAGGAGATCGCAGACATTATGGGAGTGTTGCCATCGAATCTGGCGCGATTCGAGAGCGGAAGCAGGATTCCTACGCTTGTAGTACTGGAAAAATATGCAAACGCCCTGGGAAAGCATATAGACATAAAAATCTGTGACTTCAAAGAGCAAGAGTGACGCCGGAGAAAATGAGGGAATTAAAAAGTCCCTCATTTTTTGCAGAAAATCATAGATGACAATGTGATAAAAAACGATGTGTTTCAACAGAAAAACGAAAGGATTATGGCAAGAAAGAGGAGAATATGGTTTCCGGGTGCAATTATCATCTGATGCACCGTGGAGTGAGGAGAACTGCAATATGTGTTTGAGAGACGATATAAATCCTGTCTGGTAAAAGAGGACTCCTATTTTTTGTAGACCAGTCGGTATATACATTTGAACCCGGTAAAAGCAGGCATGGTCAAATATCCGGAGGAATATCGCTGGAGCAGTTACCGGACAATGATCGGTCTTTCCGATGATAAGATCACAATGGTGTCGAAGACACTGGCTTATTTTAAAAATAATAGTGTAATGCGTTATCGGGAATTTGTTGCAGATACAGGACACAAATATATTATGCAGGAGCAGAAGGATGGAAGAATGATAGAAGATGATGCGATGTGGCTACCGTGGTAAGGAGTTTTGCAATACAGGGAATAGATGCATTCATAGCATCCGGGGAGCATCCGGTGCCTGACCACAGGAAAAAAGGATATATTCGACTGATGGAAAGGATAGAGGAGAAAGGCCTTTTATTATCTGAATATCCGCCTGGAGTTCGTCCGAGCCAGTACACTTTTCCACGAAGAAACCGACTTATCAGCGCCTGGTCAGATAAGTTGATTGTAATCGGCGCTGGAAATCGAAGCGGCGCACACATTGCGTAAACGTCAAATCCTACGCCTTGGCTAATTAGTTTTTTTATGCCACACTCTAAATGACACGAAAAAACTATTAGCTTTTTAGAGGAGGCTAAAGCGCATGTGCAAATTCCGCTCGACCTGAGCACTGATTCCGCTTGGAACTGATCATGCCTTCCAGCCACACCGGACTGGCGGCTTTGCCGCACCGTAATATTCAGGGATGCAGGCACGGGAGCAAGAAAGAGATGTCCTTGCTTGACAGAAAAGAGGTCAGTGCATAATTACTGGTTTCATATTCATGAATGTAATAGGGGTGTTGATAGATGGTGTTAAAGTAATTATACACTGGAAAACATCGAGGACGGTAAAATGGGCGTTCCGGAATTTTATAAAGGACAATCTGGTGATGTTTATTGGAGATGTTCTGATACTGTTGTTGCTTGGCGGAGTTTGGTATAGATGGGAAAATTCGAGCGAAAAGGCAGCACAGGATTTAAGCAGACAAAGATATATACAAGATTTTCAAAATGATAATCAAGAATCGGAAATAGATATACGGGAAGACAGAAAATAAAAATTATTTTGAGGTAAATATATGCCGGATACTAAAGATTTTAGGACAATAGATGAGCAAATTGAAGGTCTTGAGAAAAGAGGATTGCAGTTTAAAAATAAAAAGAAGGCTGTAGATATATTAAAAAAATACAATTATTTCGACGTAATAAATGGATTTGAAAGTATTTTACTTAAGAAAAATGTGGGAGTAAAGGAATATGAAAATATTTACTTTGAAGATTTTAAAGATTTGTATTTTTTTGATTTGACGTTGAAAAAAGATACATTATTTAAAATTTTTGATATAGAATCGAGATTGCGCACTTCAATAGCGTATAATTTTACAAGCAAGTATTGTTCATCGGCAAAAGATACCATGAATTATACAGATCCGAAATATTATAAAAAACCGACAGATGTACATTTAAAGAATATATTTTTAAGGTTTGATTTATTTCGACAAACGCAAGTAGATGTTCATGGAAAAGTAAAGAGAAAGTCCTTTATTGATGAGCTGAAGCTAGAGAGGGAATATGTTGGGCAGTACAAGAATCCTCCATTTTGGGTAGTAATAAAAACACTGCCGTTAGGAAGCTTGTATTATACATTTATTTTTTTGGATGATACAGTAAAAGAAAAGGTGTTGAAAGATTTTGGACTTGAATTGGTCGATACAGATTTATTCGAACAAGCATTATTTGTATTAAAAGAAGTTAGAAATCAATGTGCTCATTTAGAGTTAATTACACGCTTTAGATTGAAGAGAAGTAAAGGACTGAATTATTTAAATGATATAACTGTTAAAGCAAACTTATCACATGGAGATATAAACTATTTAGATGTTGTGAGAATATTTCGTGTATTCGGAACCGTTTCTGATATAAAAAGGGAAATTCTTTTATTTTATTTGAAGATGTTAGGAAAGAGAAGAAAAGAAATCGCAGATAAAATATTGGCAAAAATGGGACGAAAAAATTTAAAAGTTTGGATGAATTTATAAAAAGACTTGCATTTCTAAGGCTACCGTGTATAATAATAGTACGGTAAAGCTGGCGTACGGAAGCCAGTAGCCATGTATTTGGCGTAAAGGCACCTAATAATAGGTGCCTTTATTTTTTTACAAGAAAGATGTTCTCCTTTTGAAAATTTGGGGCATCCAGCGCCTGACCCCGAGGAAAAGCAATACATAAAAACGTGCAGATGCACATAAAATGGGAATGGATATTAAAATTCAACTTGTTTTGTGATAGAATATCATTACTAAAAAACGTGCAGATGCACGGAAATGGGGAGTGCAACAATGGAGATTAAAAGAGACGATTACCTACAACAGCTGATTGAGCGAAAAGATAATGGAATGATAAAGGTGATTACCGGCATTCGTAGATGTGGCA
>ENA-OROL01001744-OROL01001744.1-human-gut-metagenome-genome-assembly--contig:-NODE-1744-length-16828-cov-2.341859_pt1 | contig 16828 bp, 17 predicted proteins | sample MGYA00242128_ERZ509048 | MGnify/ENA primary metagenome ERZ509048 (study PRJEB26280, sample SAMEA2338750) | human gut metagenome | biome: human gut; feature: human-associated habitat; material: faeces...
CGCTTGCAGGCCAGTCTCTCTTTGAACAGATCCAACCGATCCTTGAAGACTACGAAAACACGATCTCCAGCGTCCAGAATATTGCCCGCGGTGTCTATGATTCTGTCCAGGTGGGTATCGGAATTTATGAGCACCATCTGTTGGCTCCTGTTATGGAACTCTTTTTAAAGGAGAATCCCATCGCGCAGATCAACTTTGTGCAATATAAATACCGTGAACTCATTGAACAGTTCAACCGCGGAAACCTTGATCTGATCATATCCAGCGACCAGTTTTTTGACCTGATTACCGTGGACAACACTGAAAAATTTCTGATCCACAACCATCCCTGGGACCTGGCTTTAAATAAAAACAATCCGCTCTCCCAGCAAAATCCGATCAGTCTTTCCGATTTGAATACTCAGAACATCATCACAATGTACAAACAATCAGTCAGCGCCCTGACCACAACATTCCGGGGACGGTTCCAGCCGACGTCGGCAGATTATGTAAACTCACATGAGACAAAGCTTCTCCTGATCAATGCCAACCGCGGCGTTGGATTTATCCCGGAGTTTGTGGACGTCCATGCGTATCCAGATATTGTGACCCGCCATCTGGATCCTTACTACAGGCCCCGGTGCTTTTACGCTGTAATAAAAAAAGATTCACCAAATATGTGTGCCCACCGGCTTGCGGAAATGCTCTGCGAGTATTACCGCCCGTCACTCTGGATGCGGAATCTCACAGAATAACCACTCGGCTCACCAAGTCAAAAAAAGAGGTTCATCTCCCCATAAGTGGAAATGAACCTCTTTCTTTTCTGTTTTTCAGGTCTTACGCCTCCGGTTTTTCAACCTGAACGATCGCCTGTTTCTGCATCGGGATACGGCAGTTCTTATTGTTGCCAAACTCAACGATAACGGTATCGTCTGTCATATCAATGATCACTCCGTAGAATCCGCTGGATGTCAGCACGCTGTCACCGACTGCGATGCTTGCCATCAGTTCCTGCATTTTTTTCTTTTCCTTCTGCTGCGGTCTGATCGCAATGAAGTACATGAAAGCAAAGATTAAAACAATATATCCAATGCAAAATGCCGGGCTGTTAGTCATATCCGTTGCACCTCCTTTTCTTATACCTTGTCTTTATAGTTCCCTGTCACGCCCTCCAACTTTTTCTCTTTGTACTCGGCATAACAGTGGTTCTCGATAGCTTCCCTGATCTCCGTCATCATCGTGTTGTAGAAGTAAAGATTGTGGAGCACACATAAGCGCATTCCAAGCATCTCTTTTGCCTTCAGGAGATGGCGGATATAGGCCCTGCTGTATGAGCGGCAGGCCGGACACTGGCATCCCTCTTCGATGGGGCGCATATCCTTTGAAAACTGCTCATTAAACAGGTTAATCTTTCCGTGGTTTGTATATACATGACCATGACGGCCATTTCTTGTCGGGTAAACGCAGTCGAAGAAATCAACGCCGCGGTCCACCGCCTCAAGGATGTTCGCCGGGGTTCCGACGCCCATCAGGTAAGTCGGTTTCTCTTCCGGGAGATGCGGAACCACCACATCGAGAATGCGGTACATCTCCTCGTGGCTCTCACCGACCGCAAGTCCGCCGACCGCGTAGCCGTCGCAGTTCATCTTCGAGATCGTATCTGCATGCGCGATCCGGATATCCTCGAAGGTTCCGCCCTGATTGATGCCGAACAGAAGCTGTTCCTTATTGACGGTATCCGGCAGGGAATTTAATCTCGCCATCTCCGCCTGACATCTCGCCAGCCATCTTGTAGTTCTCGCGACAGAATTCTCCATGTATTCTCTGGTACACGGATGCGGAGCGCACTCATCGAATGCCATCGCGATGGTGGAACCAAGGTTTGACTGGATCTGCATGCTCTCCTCCGGTCCCATGAAGATCTTATGACCATCGATGTGGGAGTTGAAGTAGACGCCCTCTTCCTTGATCTTTCTGAGTCCGGCGAGGGAAAATACCTGAAATCCGCCGGAATCGGTGAGGATCGGACGATCCCAGTTCATAAACCTGTGGAGGCCGCCGAGCTCCTTGATCAGCTTGTCGCCGGTCCGGACATGAAGATGGTAGGTGTTGGAAAGCTCCACCTGTGTCCCGATCCTGCGAAGGTCATCGGTGGACACAGCGCCCTTGATCGCGGCGACAGTTCCTACATTCATGAATACCGGCGTGTGGATCGTGCCGTGGACTGTCTCTACGTCAGCCCGTTTGGCACGTCCGTCTTTTGCCAGAATCTTATATTTCATATTTTTCTTGCCTTATCGTTATTTTCGGAGCAACACTCTTCCGGCTATTTTCCGGATTTCTTCGCTTCCTTTGCTGCCTTCTCAGCATCCTTCTTTGCCTGTTTTTCAGCTGCGTCCTTCTTCTGCTTCTTTGTAGTCATAACATACCACATAGCGCCTGTCAGGCATACGGAAGAGTAGGTACCACAAACGATACCTGCCATTAACGGGAGTGCGAACTCACGGATGGAGGATACGCCCATGATGAACAGAACAAATACCATGACAAAGGTCGTCAGGGATGTATTGATGCTTCGTGTGAAGGTCTGGGTGATACTTGTATTTACAATATCAACGGTGGATGCCTTCGGTCCCATGAGCTTGATGTTCTCACGGATACGGTCGAAGATAACGATCGTCGCGTTGATAGAGTATCCGACGATAGTAAGCAGGCAGGCGATCGCTGTGGAACCAACGGACCACTTTGCGAGGGCATAGCATGCAACTACAACCAATACGTCATGGACAAGGGCTAAAACAGCACTTGCAGCGAAACGGATATCCTTGAATCGTACCCAGATATAGAGAAGCATAAATACGGTAGCGATCGCTGTAGCCATAACCGCGTCGCGCTTCATCTCAGCACTTACTGCACCGGAGATGCTCTCTGCAGTGATCTTTGACTCATCAACACCGAAGTTCTCAACAAGTGCCTCGTCTAATGCCTGACGCTCTTCCACGCTTAAGGTTCTTGTCTTGATGATCACCTCGTTTGTTCCGGCAACCTTCTGTGTCTGCGTATCCGCACTGTTTGTGATGGATTCGACTACCGGAACGACCTCGCTTGAGATTCTCTCCAGAGACATGTCCTCATTGAAGGTCACGCTTGTGGAGGTACCGCCCTGGAAGTCAAGGGAGTAATTGAACGCGTTTCCGATGGAAGACTTGTTCATTACCATTCCTGCAACACCTGCGAGGATCATGACAGCTGAGATGATAAAGCAGATATTTCTCTTTCCGAGGAAGTTGATCGCCTTCTTCTCTTTTCTGATGCCGTAGAACTTCTGATCCTGAAATCCAAGGTTATACAGGGTGTTCAGTGTGAACTTTGTAACGAAAAGTGCTGTGAACATGGAAAGAACGATACCAAGGGCAAGTGTTGTAGCGAATCCCTTAACTGTACCGGAGCCTCTCCAGTAAAGAACAGCCGCTGCGATCAGTGTTGTCACGTTACCATCGACGATGGCGGATAACGCTTTCGCAAAACCTGTCTTGATCGCGGAATGAACTGTCTTTCCGAGACCGATCTCCTCCTTGATACGGGTGAAGATGATGACGTTCGCATCAACTGCCATACCGATGGAAAGGATGATACCGGCAATACCCGGAAGTGTTAATGTAACCTCAAAGGCCGCGAGCAGGATCAGCATCAATGCCACATAGAGGCAGAGTGCAAGGGATGCCGCAAGACCCGGGACGAGGTAAACTACGATCATGAATACGCATACGATTCCGAAACCGATCGCGCCGGCCTTTAAGCTTGTCGTGATCGCTTCCTGACCGAGTTTCGCGCCTACCACGTTGGAACGGAGCTCCTCCAGTTCCAGGGAAAGGGAACCGATACGGATCGTGGACGCAAGATTCTCAGCCTCTTCATAGGAAGTCATGCCAGAGATAGAGGCCTGTCCGCCTGTGATCGCCTGCTGTACGGTCGGGTTAGAGTACATCACATTATCGTAAACGATCGCGATCTTCTTGCCGACGTTCGCTGCTGTCACATCTGCGAATTTCTTAGTACCTTCATCCGTAAATGTAAGCGCTACTTCATAGTTATTGTTTCCTGTCTGCTGGTCTTTATAGATCACAGCTTTCGCAGAAGCTACATCGGTTCCTTCCAGTACAACGTTCCAGTTCTCATCATAGAACTGTAAGGATCCCGGCTTACCGAGCTCTTCCAGGATCTTGTTCGCGTCTGTGACACCCGGAATATCAACATTGATACGGTTTCCGCCTTCCTGATAAACCTCTGCCTCAGAGCTGTAGTTCTGTACTCTCTGCTGCAGCTTGTACTGGGTATCGGCCATATCGGTTGCATCCGGGTCTTCGTCTCCCACTACCTCATAGGTAATGCTGACGCCGCCTGCCAGATCCAGACCGAGCTTGATTCCGCCATTCTGGGAAGTTACTCCGTTCTCATCGGTGACCAGCTTACTCTTCTGAAGAGTATCATAGCCGAAAAATCCGAAGATACCGAGCACAACGAGCAGTCCCAGGAGGCCGAGCAGTCCCTTTCCTTTGTTGCTCTTCATGATAAAATCTCCTTCTTGATATGATTTCGAGGTTCAAAAGGCTTTTTGTCCCTCTTGATTCCGGAGTCCGCCGTAATCACCGCCTCCGTCATCCTTACAATAACAATCCGAGGTTTTCTGCCCCTGACCGCTATGATCGATTTAGTTGTTTTCCTCGTCCTCCGCTAAAGCAGCACGGATCATAATCGCGCACTCGATACGTTTTTTCTGCATTTCGCAGCCGATATCGTAGGCATCCGTAATGCTGCCGTGGAAGTTGAAGGAATTTGCCGCGCATCCGCCGCTGCAGTAGAATCTCGCAAAGCAGTTTTTGCATTTTTCTTTCGCGTATACGTTGCAGAGCTTGAATTCATCGCGCACCTTCGTGTTGACCACGCCGGTATCCACGTTTCCAAGCAGGAACTCTTCATTTCCAACGAACTGGTGGCACGGATATAAGTCTCCCCACGGAGTTACCGCAAGATACTCGGTTCCTGAACCGCAGCCGGACAGACGTTTCGCAACACACGGTCCCTGACTTAAATCAAGCATGAAGTGGAAGAATTTGAATCCTCTTCCCTCTTTCTGACGCTTTACAAACTCTTTTGCGAGTCTGTCATACTCATCCATGATCTGCGGAAGATCTTCCTCACGGATGGAGTACGGCTCTTCCGGAGCTGCAACTACCGGCTCCATAGAAAGCTTCTCAAAGCCGAGATCCGCATAGTGGAGGACATCGTTTCCGAAATCCAGGTTGTTTCTTGTGAAGGTTCCGCGGACGAAATAATCCTTCTCGCCGCGTGATTTCGCGAATTTCTGGAATTTCGGAACAATAAGTTCGTAGCTTCCCTTACCATTTCTGAACGGACGCATCCGGTCATTGACCTCCGGACGTCCGTCAAGACTTAAGACCACGTTGCTCATTTCTTTATTGCAGAACTCCATGATCTCATCGTTTAAGAGTACGCCGTTTGTTGTCAGTGTAAAACGGAATTTCTTATTGTGCTCCTTCTCCTGGGAACGTCCGTATTCCACAAGCTGTTTTACAACGTTCCAGTTCATAAGCGGCTCGCCGCCGAAGAAATCAACCTCAAGGTTGATGCGGTTTCCGGAGTTTGCGATCAGGAAATCCAGTGCCTTCTTTCCGACCTCAAAGCTCATGAGGGCGCGGCGTCCATGGTACTCGCCTTCCTCTGCAAAGCAGTACTTGCAGGCAAGGTTGCAGTCATGGGCAATATGAAGGCAGAGTGCCTTTACGACCGTCTGACGTTTCTTGAAATCGATCACATAATCTTTGTAAATATCCGCAGCGAACAGCTCCTCCGCGTTGATGAGCTCCTGAATATCGGAGAGCGCGTCCTCAATATCTTCTGCAGAGTACTTACAGACCAGTGCTTCTCTCACTGCTTTTTTCTGGTCATCCGTGAGAGGCATCGGTTTTTCCATATCCGGGACGATCTTCGCGAGAACCTCCACGGCATCGTAGAGCAGCGCATCCACGGAATGAACCGATCCACTGTTTACGTCCAAAACAATATGGTATCCATTATTTATATACTGATGTATCAAAGCTAACTTTCTCCTACTGTCTTAATTTTCAGGTGACTGTTCCGTCTCTTCCCGATTACAGTCACGATCTGATGGTCTCCTGACTTCTTTCTTACCTGCCCTTTGTGGTCTGTCAGTGGCGGCTTTCCCGGCATCGCTGTCCGGGAAACCCGTCACCGGCAGATTCTTTGATCAGACAAGAAATAGCCCCTACAATCATACGACCGTAGGGGTCTCTTTAAAAACTTCCGTTTATTCGAAGCCCCGCATTAGCGGTTGCTGTTTTCACAGCTCTGGTTTCCTACTGTGCAGGATGTCTTACATGCAGACTGGCAGGATGTCTGGCATTCGCCGCAGCCGCCCTTCTTCATGCTGTTCTTTAAAGTGTTGGAACTTAAAGTCTTTACATGCTTCATGGTATCATTTCCTCCTGTTCTCTTATCGTGGGCATAATACCCCGAATTTAAATGAAATTATACCATACGATTTTCTATTATGCAATGGATTTTATTGCCGTGATGCAGGAAAATCCGTTACAGAGATCCACTTTTTTCAGCCAAACAGGTTCACCGCTTACAAGATCAGCCGCGCGATGCATATGCATGGCCTTTCCCCACATATCCTGTATAAAGCAAACGCCCACATCATGATGTCCTCTCAGGATCTTTCTGTACCTGATTTTATGAGTTCTGGAAAGACTCCCGGAGTACATCCTTCAAGAAAGGAGTTTTCTCATGCAGACAAACCCGGTATGGCGCATGGTACGCGCCCTGATCGTAACTTATATCCTCTCCGGCATTCTTCTGGTGGTGCTTTCCTTCGCCCTCTTTAAGTTCCGTCTCCCGGAAAACCAGGTAAACGTCGCCGTCTGTGCCGTCTACGTCATTTCCTGCTTCTTCGGCGGCATCCTCGCAGGAAAAACAATGAGGACCAGGCGTTTTTTCTGGGGCCTGGTCCTCGGAACTCTCTATTTTCTGTTTTTATATCTCATGTCCCTCGCCCAGAAGGACGGTGTCACGGAAGACACGAAAAGGCTTCTCTCTGTCCTCGCCATGTGCACATTGAGCGGAATGGCGGGCGGGATGGTGAGCTAACGGTCTCCCACCTTCGTGAGGAGATAAACAACGAGCGCCAGAATCCCCATCACAACGAAGATTCCAAGCATTCCCTTCCACATGATCCCTAAAGCAAGCATTATATTTACATTCATAGTCCAGACCTCCTACATAAAGAATCCAAGGACGATTCCGCCGGCAACCGCCGATGCGACCTGTCCGGAAACATTGGCTCCGATGGCATGCATCAGGAGATGGTTCGTCTTGTCCTCCGCGATTCCCATCTTCTCAATGACACGGGCAGACATCGGGAATGCGGAGATTCCTGCTGCTCCCACCATCGGGTTCACTTTGTTCTTGCTGAACAGATTTAAGAATTTCGCAAACATGACGCCGCCGATGGAGTCAAAAATAAAAGCGAAAAGTCCAAGTCCCATGATCATCAGTGTCTGTAAGCTTACGAACTGATCCGCTTTCATGGAGAAAGAGATCGTGATTCCGAGAACAAGTGTGATCAGGTTCGCGAGTGTCGTCTGTGCTGTTTCGGAAAGGCTGTTTAAGCAGCCGCATTCACGGATCAGATTTCCGAACATCAGGAATCCTACAAGAGCAACAGACGCCGGAGCGACAAGTCCTGCGACAAATGTTACAATGATCGGAAAAGCGATTCTTGTGAACCGGCTTACTTTTCCCGGCTCATACGGCATGCGGATCATGCGTTCTTTCTTTGTCGTAACCGCTTTGATCGCCATCGGCTGGATGATCGGCACAAGTGCCATATAGGAATATGCCGCCACTGCGATCGCTCCGATGTAGTTTGACTTTAACACCTGAGATACCAAGATCGAAGTCGGACCATCTGCCGCTCCGATGATTCCGATAGAGGCAGCGTCCTTGATATCAAAGCCGAGAAGTGATGCCATAAAGATCGTAAAAAAGATGCCGAACTGGGACGCTGCACCAAAGAGGAACATCTTCGGGTTCGAAAGCAGCGGTCCAAAGTCGATCATAGCTCCGATACCGATAAAGAGCAGCAGTGGGAAAGCCTCCGATGCCTCAATGCCGGATTCAAAGAGCCACTGGATGATTCCATGAGTCTCACCGGCGCCCTCCATAAACTGGTTTAATACACCGCTGGCCGGGAGATTCACAAGGATCGCACCGAAGCCCATCGGCAGAAGAAGGGCCGGCTCATAATTTTTCTCAATTGCCAGGTAGATCAGTAAAAGCCCTACCACATACATGACGACCTGCTGCCAGGTGATCGATAGTAATCCACTCCATAAAAAGTCCATAAAAACTCCTCCTTGAAAATAGTATGCGCAGGTTTTTCTCTTTCCCTGCCAATGGATTCCATGAAATTTTACAGACCGTCTTTTTTTGCCGCCATATCGGATCGCTCTCGGATCCTCAGAGCAACAAAAAAAGACTTTCTGCAGAAATTTCTCTCTGCAAAAAGTCTCGTTACCATTTTACCGGTATGCACCACCAGACGTTTCCGCCGCGATTGTTGACAGTGCATTTCAACTACTCCCCTTTTGGATAGTTTCATATTAATTGGTTTGAAAAAAATTGTCAAGACCGAAAGCTGTACATTTTTCGCTAATTTTGTCGCGGTTCAGTAACTTCACCGTTCGGGTTTGCTCTCCTGCTCACTTTCTTCACTCTTCTGCGGCGCATCCAGAATATACAGATGCACCTTGTCAATCCGGTTTCTCTCCACCGTATCCACCACAAACCGGAGATTTCCGCTTGTGACTTCCTCCCCCGCCTGCGGGAGATGGTCTAAAAGTCCGATAATATAGCCGCCGACAGAGTCGTAATCTTCTGACTTGAGATCCAGACCAAGCTGGTCGTCGAGATCATCGAGTTTCATAGCGCCCTCGATCACATATTCCTTCGGATTGATCTTCCTGATGCTGTCTTCCTCATCCGCATCGTACTCGTCGCGGATCTCTCCGACGATCTCCTCAAGCATATCCTCCAATGTGATAAGCCCGGCCGTCGCGCCATACTCATCAAGAACGATGGCAACGCTATTCATGGTCTTACGGAGTTCCACCATAAGCTCCGTCGTCTTTTTAAACTCGTAGGTGTAATACGGCTCACGCAGGTAATCCCGCAGCTTAAATTCCTTGTCTTTCGGGATCAGGAACAGGTCCTTGATATTCACGATGCCAATGACATTGTCCGTCGTCTCCTCATAGACCGGATATCTCGTATACTTCTCCTGTCGGAAAATATCCATGATCTCCTGATAGCTGGCATTCACATCGAGGAATGTCATATCGATACGCGGAACCATAATATCCTTCGCGACAGAATCCCCAAAATCGAACACGTTGTAGATCATCTTCTTCTCGTCTGACTCGATCACACCCTCTTCGTGGCTGACCTCCACGATCGTGCGGAGCTCATCCTCTGTGATCGCGTCCTGTTTCTTGTTCGGATCCACATGGATCATCTTTAAAACGCCCTTGGAGAGGACATCAACGACCACGATCAGCGGGGTCAGGACCTGCATGATCAGGTAGATCGGTTTCGCGAACTTGAGTGACAGGGTCTCGGAATAGATCGTCGCGGAAGTCTTCGGTGTGATCTCACCAAAGATCAGGACTAACAGCGTCAAAACGCCGGTTCCGATACCGACATATTTATTTCCAAGCACGTCTGTGACCAGCACAGTCATCAGAGAAGACGCTGAAATATTGACAATATTGTTTCCTATTAAGATTGCGCTGAGCATTTTGGGCTGATTGCTTAAGATCTTCTCCAGCACAACGGCATGGCTGAGTCCCGCCTCCGCGAGATTCCGCACACGGATCTTATTTACCGTCATCATTGCCGTCTCCGCCGATGAGAAAAACGCGGATAACGCCAGAAGTCCAATTACGATCAGTCCCTGCAGGGCTTGCCCTGAATCCAAAAAAATCAACTCCTAAATCTTTATAAATTTGACGCCGCCCGGTTTCTTCCGGGGCTTCGTCCATGATTTGTCTCCCCGCACGCTCCGCTCTGTGTCCGGACCGGTCGAAGATTTACGAATGATTGTACAATACTCTATATGCAGTGTCAATGGTTTCGGGACGTTTCCGCGGCGTTTTTTTAATGGCACCGTTCCGTTCCCTCAGGCCTGTGATCTGCTGCGGTCAGCGCGACAGATCTTAATCATCCTCATTCTTTTCGATCAGACGCATCCCCGCTGTCTCCGTCACCGGCAGAGAGAAGACGATCGCCCCCGCCTTGCTTCCGATCCCGGCTTCCTTCATGATGCTCTGCATGATGCCGTTTTTATCCTTTGTCTTCGTGACCATAAAGATCATCTCTTTCTCCTGAGCAAGGGAAACGCCTAAAAACTTTTCCGCCTTCTCCATTCCCGTTCCCTTCGCATGGATCACGGTGCCGCCGGTAGCGTTGGCCTTTCGCGCCGCGTCCATGATCACATCCGTATAGCCCTGATTTGCGATCACTACAAGAAGCTCGTAGTCTGTTCCTTTCAAGCTGCTTTCCTCCTCTTTCTCAAATCCACGGTCCTCGGTCAAAAAGCGAAGCTGCCGCTTTCCGCCGATGCTGCTCAGGGGAGTCACAAAGGCGATCCCCGTTCCCGGAATATCGATCTTGATCTCCTGTTCCAGGCCCTTTTTTACCTTTTTCCATTCCATCGCCGTCACTACTGCAAACTGGACGGCCTTTTCCGATGCCTCTAACCCAAAGGCGTCCAGCACCTCCGACGCCGCGGTTCCCCGGCCTAACGTCAGGAATGTGACGGAAATCCCATATTCTTTATAGAAGGCGAGGAATCTCCGGCTCTGGTTCCGGTCGCTGATCGTCGCCATCAAGTACAACTCGCTCATAAAACCTCCTACAATTCAATAATCGCGTCATCATCCAGCAGCTCAAACGCCGCGTATGCCCAGGACTGTCCATGAACTGCGGACATTCCTTCCTGCACTCCGCGCTTCGCTCTTATTCTCGAAGCCAGCCCCATGACCTGGATCGTGATAAGCGGTGTCATGGCAACCATCGCGACCACACCGAAGGCATCTGTGACAATGTTTCCTCCAAGAGCGGAGCAGGCTCCCTGTGCCATCGGAAGCAGAAACGCTGCCGTCATCGGTCCCGATGCCACGCCGCCGGAGTCGAAGGCGATCGCTGTATAGATCTTCGGCACAAAAAACGAGATTCCCAACGCGATCGCGTATCCCGGAATGAGAAACCACAGGATCGAGATCCCTGTGAGTACCCGCACCATCGCAAGTCCGAGAGAAACCGCAACACCCAGGGAAAGTCCCATTCCCATGGCCTTCGAGGAGATCGCTCCGTCCGTGATCTCCTCAACCTGTTTATTGAGAACGTACACGGCCGGCTCTGCCTTTACGATGAAGTATCCCATGATCATTGCGATGGGAACAAGGAACAGCGGGTGGGCAGACTTCGCAAGCACCTGTCCGAGATAATTTCCCGCCGGCATGAAGCCCACGTTCACTCCCGTCAGGAACAGTACCAGCCCCGCATATGTATAGACGAGACCGATCGCGATCTTCTTTAATTTTCTTGTTGTTAATTTTAACATGAAAATCTGGAAAATCATGAAAAATAAGATAATAGGCAGTAAGGAGACCGCGATCTCCTTCATGTAGGCTGGAAGTTCCCTCGCAAAGAGCAGGAACAGTTCTTTTGAATCACCGATCTCCGGGATCACCGGCGGTGTGTAGGAGCTGCTGTCCGCCTTGAAGATCATACTTAAGATCATGACTGCGAGGATCGGTCCGATGGAGCAGAGCGCCACAAGGCCGAAGCTGTCGTCCGCCGCGTGACGGTCGCTTCGCGTTGCAGAGATTCCGACACCGAGAGCCATGATAAACGGCACGGTCATCGGTCCCGTCGTAACGCCGCCGGAGTCAAAGGCCACGCTTAAAAAATCCTTCGGCACGAACAGCGCCAGTACAAACACCACGCCGTAAAAGACAAGCAGCAGCGGCGGAAGTGCCACGGAGAACAGCATTCGCAGCAGTGCCACAACAAGAAATGCGCCGACTCCGCATGCTACGGACAAGATCAGCGTCATGTTCGGCACAGCCGGAACCTGATTCGCCAGAACCTGAAGATCCGGCTCCGAGATCGTAATGATGAAGCCTAAGAGAAAGGACAGCCCGATCACCACCGGAAGCTTCCGGCTCTTCGTCAGGCACGTTCCCACTCGCTCACCCATCGGCGACATGGCAAGCTCCGCGCCAAGTGTAAAAAGCATCATTCCCGCAAGCAAAAGGACTGCTCCCAAAAGGAAACAGAGCAGGATGCTGGAGGAGATGGGCGCGATCACAAAGCAGAGCACCAGCACGATCGCGATGATCGGCAGTACCGCCTGCAGCGCCTCATTCCACTTCTCCCGCAGTTTTTTTGTCATTCCCAATATTCCACTCTCCTGTCTTTTTGAGGCGGACATTCCCATTCTCTCAAAATCCGCCCTGTTACTTGGTTTCTTTCCACATTCGTGTTCTCTCCGCCAGGTATTTCACGAACAGGGGATGCCGTTACAGGATATGCGGGCTTTCAGCGCCACGATCCTGTAACCTGCGAATTATGTTTAGTATAACATGGAACTGCGAGAAAAGTATGTTTTATAGTGTTAAGTTTTTGTTAAATTTACCAAACACTACGAGCAGCGGATCGCATTCCGCTGCTCGTAACAGTTTCTTCCTTTATTGGAATATTGTTTTAAAAACCGGCAGCATGGACGAGATCCATGTATTCTCTGCCGCATTGTAATACTTTGTATCTGCATTTACCGCAAACGGAATTCCTGCATCACTCAATGCTTTCGTCATAAATCCGGCAAATACTGTCTGCTCTTCTACACTATATGTATTTCCTTTATTATAGTTTCCCGGCATCCAGGCTCCGACCCATGTCGGAATCCCCGTCTGCTGCTGCCATGCAAGCGCCGTCTGGATCTTATCTGTAATCAGCTTTTTCTCAGCATCCGTTCCCGTAGTCCACAGCTTCTTTTCGTTTATCTTATCCGGCCCGGATGCATAAAAATGCCATTCTGCCATAAGGTATCCATTGTGTGCACTTGGAATTTTCAGCTCTGACAAAATTCTGATAAAAGATGCGATCCCGGCTTTAAAGCTCTATTTTATGGCATTTATTTTTATGGATCTGCAATACATCGGACAGACTGTATTTAAATCACTGAATAAAAAGAAACATGCGATTTTTTTCTCGCTGCTTCGTAAGGTGTTTATTGTTGTTCCACTGACTTATTTCATGCCGTATGTATTACATATGGGAACAGATGGTGTATTTATGGCGGAGCCTGTTTCCAATCTCATCGGTGGTTCTCTGTGTTTTATCACCATGTTGATTACTGTAATGCCGGAATTGAAAAGGATGGAAAACAGTAAATGATATCCTCTGCTTATTGCTTTTCGCAATTGGAACATGGAACATACTTGATTCAATTATAGCAATTCCAGAAACAAAAATCCCTGATTTAACAGTCATCTCTTTACTGAAATACTGCTAAATCAGGGATATTTTATTATATATTTCCCAAAACAATATTAATCAGGTTCTTATCCAGCATGATCGTGCGGTTCCACGGATTAAGGATGATTCCCTCAATCTCATTTACCTGCAATGCAGAATTGAAAAGCTGACCAATGTCTGTCAGGAAAGTGGACTGGACGCTTCCGCCGCCTTTCAGTTCTTCCTCAAAACTGGTAAATGCCGCCCACCAGACCTTATTATCGCCTGTTTTTACTGTGCCGATTCGAAGCTGATTGTCGCCTGTCGGCGGTTCTACTGCAAGGATAAACTGACCGTTTTCGTTCATTCGTCTGCGGATTACGGTCAGTGCATGTGCCAGTAATTCCTGAGTTGCTTCCTGCTGAAGAGCTGCGATCGCCTGCTCTATTTTTTCATTTTCCTGAAGACCTTTATCCTGAGGTGTGTTTGTATTTGTATTTTTGTCATTACTCATGTTGATATTTCTTATACCTTTCTTTTACCTTTCTTTCTCTTGTCCGAATTGCCAGATTATGAGCTGAACAGTTACAAATAGTCAATATTTCTACTGTTCTTCTTCTATATACTGAACGCCCTTTGCCTTATCTCGTTCATTCCGCAGTTTCTCCGAAATTTCTTCTTTTTTCAGATTCTCATGCACCCTGCAGGTTCCGGCTTCTTTTGCCTTCTCATAATACCATTCTTTATATTCCAGTACACCCAGTGTTTCCTGCATCTGCACGATCTGCTCTTCTACACGGCGTTTCTGTTCCTGAATAAGCTGCAAACGCTGTTCAATCGTGCTGTCACCTTCCAGACACCAGTCAATAAATTTCCGGATTTCCTTGATCGGCATTCCTGCTTTTTTCAGGCATTCAATAATGGAAAGCCACTCGAAATCGCTTTCCTTGAACATCCGGATTCCTCCACTGGAACGTTCCACGAATGGAAGAAGTCCTTCTTTGTCATAATAGCGAAGCGTAGATGCCGCAACTCCCAGGCGGCGCGCTGTTTCTCCAACTGTATAGTACATACTCATTCCTCTTTTCCGGATCTTTTATGTATCTGTTCATCATTATCCTGATATTTTCCGTTCTTTATTGCAGAAAAATTTTCTGATTTTCTTTCCTTCCGCTTATTGATTACTTTAGCTTAAACTCTACATAGACAGGGTCATGATCCGAATAGGAATATCCTGTATTTATGTTCTCATAGGAAAGGCATTCTATGTTATCTGAAATAATGAATCCATCCAGAGTCACCGTATAAGTTTCTCCGGGAATATATTCCATATCTGCATTGCGGGCACTGTTCCACAGGTTGCTACGTTCTTCTTTGGAGAGCTGGTCAAGACAGAAGCTGAAATGCTCTGGCAGTTCTTCTCTTGGGAAGGGATAAGCCCAGGACTCGTATTCCCTGTCACTGTTACTGTTACTCTGATCTTCTTTACCTGTTTCCGGATTTTCTTCATCTGCTGATGCTTTCAGATCATGGTTGAAATCGCCGCCACACAATACATAATTGCCAGCTTCATACTCTTTCTGCATGTCTGCTGCAAGCATTGCAATCTGACCTTCGCGGATGGCATCACTGTTTCCGTATGCGGACATGTGCAATGCAAAAATTACCAGTTCTTTTCCATTATCTACCGACACTCTGGAAATACTGTAGCATCTGTCCAGGTCAAAAAATTTCGTAAAGGATGTAGATACCGGAAAGCTTCTGCGCAGTGCCGAGGTAACCGGATATCTGGAAAATAATCCGATTCCGGATTTGCTGCTGCCGTGTGGCTGAGTAAAAGGATAAAACAGGAATGCAGAATCATAGTTCTGCGCAAATACATAGTAATAATCCGGGAAGCAGTCTTTTAAGATATTGTATTCGTTTACATGATAACTTCTGGTAGAGTTCAGATCTACTTCCTCGATCATTGCGAAGTCCGGGTCTTTGGATGCTGCCAGTTCTCCTGCTCCCTGTATGGTTTCCAGAACACTCTCTTTACTTTTTGCCCAGGAAGATTTTCCGCCATCCATGAAAAAGCTGAAATCCGGGGTGTAGGCACCGAAACCGATGTTGTAAGTAAGAGCTGAATATTTTTTTCCTGTAGTCAATGTGTTTGCTTCTGTCGTTTCGTTATTAGTTTCGTTTGTTGTTTCGTTTGCTGTTCCTCTTGTTGTTTCCACTTGTAACTGTAAATTATCCTCAATTCTATGGTAACTGGCGTACAGATAAATAATATATCCAGCCAGTGCAAGCAATATGACTGCCAGTACGCTTCCTATGATTTTGAGGATTTTTCTGATTAATTTTCTCATAAGTTTTCCTCACTTTTATAATCAGGTATATCTTCTCTGCATCGCTTATTATTTCACATCATTTCCCGTATAATGAATGTAGAGAACTTCCATGATTCCGTTAATTTTTCTGTCAAATCCTGTAATTCCAACTATACTAACTATACCCTGTAAAGCAAAATAGCGCAAGCGGATTATCACTTTCCGCCTGCGCCAGGTTTATCATTATTTATCCATTTTTACTTTTGAAACAAAATTTTATTTCCAATTGTATTTCAGAAATAAGTCTTTATTTACGACATCAATTGTTCTTTAATCCTGTTTATACTTCACAGCAGTTCCGTAAGCAATGACTTCTGCTGCCCCGGACATTACCTGGGAGGAACCATATTTCACGCCAATAATCGCATCTGCATCCATCGCTTTCGCTTCATCCACCATACGTTTTGTAGCGATCTGTCTGGCCTCGTTGAGCATTTCTGTGTAACCTGTAATCTCACCGCCAACCAGAGTTTTCATACCTGCCATAAAATCTTTTCCTACGTTTTTGGTCTGTACAACGGTTCCTTTTACGATGCCAAGTGCCTCAAATTCCACACCCGGAATATATTCAATACTTAGAAGCTTCATCCTCTTCTCCTCCTTCGATCTCTTTCATTCTACCTGCAAGTGCCGCCAGAGTCCCTCCGGTGATCACTACCGGAATCGCGATGAGAATCGCCAGCAGTGCGACCGGCATGGGATCTTCTGTATTTACCCATAACACGAATACTACTGAAATCGCCATAAGCACTGTCATGATCACAGCTCCGGCAATTGCCCCTGTTTTTCGTTTCTTACGGATATCTGTTTTCTTTACATCCATAAACCTTGCACCCTCTTTCTCCATCTGC
>ENA-OROL01001751-OROL01001751.1-human-gut-metagenome-genome-assembly--contig:-NODE-1751-length-16781-cov-2.056917_pt1 | contig 16781 bp, 12 predicted proteins | sample MGYA00242128_ERZ509048 | MGnify/ENA primary metagenome ERZ509048 (study PRJEB26280, sample SAMEA2338750) | human gut metagenome | biome: human gut; feature: human-associated habitat; material: faeces...
TTCGATTTCTTGGCATTTGATGGTTCGTTCGATCGTGGCACCTCCTGTATGGTGGGACAGGTCAAGATAGCTGGTCTCTTTTTTCAACAGGTTATCATCCCCGGCTCCTTCTTTTCTTGCCTGCACGCTATATATATAGTAATTTTGCTTGGGATTGAGGGAGGTTTGAAAATTGATCGTGACGGAGTTTGTCTCCTTGGAAACGGAATAGGAAGAAATCGTTATGTGATCCGGTATGGTAGTTTTGGCTGTGATGTGTTCTTTTTCAGGTGTGTAGATGCTCAGGTAAAGCGAGTCTAGCCCGAATTGATTGAACTTGGTGTCGTGCCTGAAATTTCCGAGGAATGAGGGGCTGAACGTGGGAATAAGTTTGATGATGGAGTCGGCCTTTATGGAAACATCTAGATTGACAGGACTATTCAGGTCGATGATCTCGTGGATCGGGGAGACTTTGGCCGCATTCAACGTGTAAAATTCACCCGGTTTGCAATAACATTCGATGAAGTAACCGGAGATCTCACCCATGTCTTTCATGGGAAGTTCCTCTTCCGGCATACAGGAGAGGAACGAGAGGAATAGGAGGGTTAAGATTCCATTTTTCATGTGATTACCAGTTTATTCGAAGTGAAACATACGGGATAAAGGGGAGCATGACCTTGGATTTCGGGATAATCTTGGTCTGGTTGTCCGTGCTTTCTGCTTGAAAATAAACGAACGAAGGGTTCGATTGGTTGTAGACGTTGTATGCACCGACGCTGAGTTTGAATAAAAGGTTTTTGCCGCTGAATTTATAGTCAAGGCTGGCATCTAGCCGGTGGTTGTTGGGTAATTTGTAGTTATAGCGATCCGTGTACACGGGGATAAGAATGGGTCTGTCATCATTAAATTCCGTGATGTTTTGAGCGATTACCATTCCCTTGGGAAAGGTTGTGTAGACCCCGGACGAGAAGGTCCAAAGAGTGTTCAACAGGAGCCGGGGCAAAATCTGATAGGAAAAGTTGATCATAACATTATGTTTCACGTCGTACGGGGGATTAAAGGCTTTCCCGTTATTGATTTCTGCGAATTTGCGCTTGGATTCGGAGAGCGTGTAGTTGGCTCGCATGTAGAGAGCGTGATGGTTGAGCGTGAGGTCGAATTCCAGACCTTTGGTGTGGCCCTTTCCTTGAATCTGGCGATTACTCAAGGCAGAGTATTCGGTTTGAATGTCCGAGGCGAAATCTTTCACGTTACGCATATCCTTGTAAAAAATGCCCGCGTAAAAGGATAATAGTTGTCCAATCTCTTGATTAATCCCGATGGAATACTGGTGACAGGTGGCGGGCTGGGTTCCTTTTGCAAGGGGATACCAAATGTCGATCGGGGTTTTAACCGTGAAATAGGGATAGAGACTTAAATATTGAACCGTTTTGGCATAATCTGCCCAGATGGTGAATTTGTTGACCGTGTAACTGATTTTTGCCCGGGGCGAAAAAGTATGTTCCCAGGTTTCTCCCGCGTAAAATTGATAATTCCCTCCCACGTTTAAGGAGAGGTTTGGATTCAATTGGTAGTTTATATCCAGGTATAATTCATATAGATTGAAGTCTTTGTCCGAACTTTTTATCAGGAGATTTTGGCTTTCGTCGCTTTTATTGGCTGTTTCAAACCGGGAGTATTCAAATTTTGCCCCACTGTTTAGGGTCAATTTATCCGAGAGTTTACGGGAATAGGTCGCTTGTCCGAGAAGGGCGTAGTTGCGATTTCCGCCTCCCATGGGAACACTGCCGAAGGCATCACCCTCGCTGTACGTATTTTTCCCACCGAATTGAAAATCCCATTGCTCGTTGGCGTTGGGAGTGTAGGAGACATTCATGTTACCAGAAAAGGTGTGCCAGTCGAAAATGTATTGCACGTGTTCGCTGATTTTCATTTTCATGTGATCAAGAGAGAACAGCCCGAAGGCGGTCATTCTCCATTTGTCGGAAAGACGTGAATCAATTGTTGCGGTAATATCGCTGAACGAGTACTCCGGCATATAGTTAGGATTTGTCTTGTCGTCCATAGATTGGTTGTATAACTTGGAAATATGTTGTAGATAGGAGGTTCGGGCAGAGGCGGCAAAGGACGTGTGATTTTTGATGATCGGGCCTTTGGCTTTTAGGGCGGAAGAGACAAGTCCGAGAGTCAGCTCTCCCTCGTGTTCGTGCTTGTTTCCCGGTTCCGGGCGCATATTGATATAGGAGGATAAAAAACTATTGTACCGGGCGGGGAAACCACTTTTGAACAGGGTGGAGTTGTTCAGTATGTAGGGGTCGAATGTGGACAGGATTCCCGTGAGATGGTCCGGGTAGGCGATGGGCATATTGTTGATGAGGAATCCGTTTTCGTTGCTGTTTCCGCCTCGGACGTAGATGCCGGAATTGAGTGCGTTCGTGGTTACGATGCCGGGCATGGTGGCGAGGTATTTCAGTACGTCCTGTTCACCGAGAATGGCCGGGATCCGCTCGATTCCTTTGATGGAAGAGAGGATTCGCCCGCTGGCCGGGAGGGCGGTGACGACAACTTCTTTCAGGTTGTTTTGTTTGTTGCGCAGGGTAATGATGAACGGAGCGTCGCTTTTGTTGAGCTTGTAAGTTTCTTTTTTATAGTTGACGTGAGAAAATTCCAACGTGCAAGGAATGGGACATTCTAACTGGAAGAGGCCTAGAGAGTCGGTGGTGGAGCCTTTTTCGCTCTCGACGCAATAAATGTGTACCCCGTTGACCGGTTCGCCGGAGTGGGCTATAACTTTCCCCACGATGACTGTTTGGGCGTCAAGTGATATGGAGATGAATATAAATAAGATTGCAACCAATTTGCCCATATACACGCATTGTGAGTTCGAAATTTCACAAATGTAGTAAACAAATCCCGTTATGTCTTATGGTTCATGTGAATAATTGTTGTTATTTTGCAAGGTATCTATTAAAATTTGGTTATGGGAATATACGTGCATGTACCTTTTTGCCGGAGTAAATGTTTTTATTGCGGATTCTATTCGGTTGCGTCATTGACCTTGAAAGAGGCATATCTGGGGGCTATCGAACGAGAGATCATTTTAAGGAGGGGGTATTTGCCGCGGCAGGAAATGAATACCTTGTATTTCGGGGGAGGTACTCCTTCTTACTTGGAGCGTGGGGAACTGGAACGAATCATACGGAAATTGGAGGAAAATTATTCGTTCATCCCCGGTATGGAGCGAACCATCGAGTTGAATCCCGAAGATCTGATGCCGGAAAAATTGCAGGGAATAAAGGATTTGGGGTTTAATCGATTGAGTATTGGGGTGCAATCTTTCTCGGACGAACAATTGAAACGAATCAACCGGACACATTCGGCCTGTCAGGCGATAGATGGAATCGCACTTGCCGCTGGCATGGGATTTGATAATATAAGTATGGATCTGATTATTGGTTTACCGGGACAGACAGAAGAGGAGTTGTTGGGAGATGTGGAAAAGGCAAGTTGTTTACCAATAGAGCATTTATCCGTGTATATGTTAAGTATTGATCCAAATACGGTATTTGAACACATGGTGAAGCGAGGTGAGTTCCGGTTGGAGGATGAAGAGGTGATAGCCGGGCGTTATCAGCGGGTGTGTGAACGGTTGAAAGAGTTGGGCTTTGAACATTATGAAATTTCCAATTTTGCCCGGAACGGGAAGTACTCCAGGCACAATATATCTTACTGGCAACAAAGGCCATACATTGGTTTTGGTCCTTCGGCTCATTCTTATGACTTACATTCCAGGCAATGGAACACGGCGAATTTGAAAACCTATATAGATCATTTAAATGAAGGAACGCTTTCATTTGAAAAAGAGGAATTAAATCCTGTTGATTTGTATAATGAATACGTGATGACGGGTTTGCGAACAATGTGGGGAGTGGAGAAACAGAAATTGGAGGGAGATTACACCATGTTTTGGGAACAGGTGCGGGAGCAAGTCCGGAAATACGAGGATTCCGGGGATTTGGTGGAGGAAGGGGGAAGGTGGAAAATCAGCGAGACCGGGTGGGTAATTTCAGATGCGATTTTGAGTGATTTATTCGTGGTCTAGTTTTTTACATGAAAAAATACTATTTTTGCGGTTGTAAGTTTAATAATTAAATGTTTTTCAGATGAAAACAAGTAGAATGTCAGTCAAAGAACTGTTGCAGTCAGAAGATTGCGGTAAAGAGGTTGAGGTTAAAGGTTGGGTAAGAACCAAGCGCGGTAATAAACAGGTGAATTTTATCGCGTTGAATGACGGCTCTACGATCAATAATATACAGGTGGTGGTTGATATGGAGAAGGTGGCCGAGGAGGTGATGAAGAAAGTAACGACCGGGGCGGCTATTCACGTGAAAGGTTTGCTCGTGGAGAGTGCCGGAAGCGGACAGGCCCACGAGATTCAAGCGAACGAGGTGATCGTGATGGGAGAGGCTGATCCGGAAAAGTTCCCGATTCAACCGAAGAAACATAGCTTGGAATTTTTGCGTGAGGTGGCTCATTTGAGATTCCGCACGAATATTTTCGGGGCTGTTTTCCGTATTCGTCATGCGATGGCTTTTGCCATTCATCAATATTTTAACGATCACGGGTTCTATTATTTACATACTCCGCTGATTACAGCCTCGGATTGCGAGGGGGCGGGAGAGATGTTCCGGGTGACGACGCTTGACCCGAAGAATCCACCTTTGCTGGAGGATGGAAGTGTTGATTTCAGACAAGACTTTTTCGGAAAATCAACCAACTTGACGGTGAGCGGCCAGCTGGAAGGTGAGCTGGGGGCCATGTCGCTGGGTAAGATTTACACGTTCGGGCCTACTTTCCGGGCAGAGAATTCAAATACTACGCGCCATTTGTCGGAGTTCTGGATGATCGAGCCAGAAGTTGCTTTCAATGATTTGGAAGATAACATGGATTTGGCGGAGGACTTTTTGAAATATTTGATCCGTTACGCTTTGGAGCATTGCATGGATGATTTGTTGTTTTTGAGCAAGCGTTTGCAGGAGGAGGAGAAGGACAAGAAAGCCGAGGAGCGTTCCATGGAGTTGATCGAAAAGTTGCAATTCGTATTGAATCATGATTTTGAACGGGTTACTTACACGGAGGCTATTGATATATTGAAAAACAGCAAGCAAAATAAGAACGGTAAGTTCCAGTATCCGGTGACGGGTTGGGGGGTGGATTTACAGAGTGAACACGAGCGTTACTTGGTAGAGAAACATTTCAAGAAACCGGTGATTTTGACGGGTTACCCGAAGGAAATCAAGGCTTTCTACATGAAACAGAACCCGGACGGAAAGACGGTTGCCGCGATGGACGTGCTTTTCCCGCAAATCGGAGAGATTATTGGGGGATCGCAGCGTGAGGAAGACTATAACAAGCTGGTGACTCGTATGCAGGAGGTAGGAATACCGGTTTCTGCGATGTCTTGGTATCTGGATACGAGAAGGTTTGGTTCTGCGGAGCATAGCGGATTCGGACTTGGGTTTGAACGTTTGTTGTTGTTCGTGACCGGAATGGGGAATATACGTGACGTGATCCCGTTCCCGCGGACACCGAAAAATGCCGAGTTTTAAGAATAATTTGAAATAAATAGAAGGATGCTCAAGCAAAATTTACAACAGAAATTGGGGTTGAAAATCAATCCGTTGCAAATACAGCTGATCAAGCTGCTTGAGCTTCCTACCTATCAACTTGAACAGAGGATTAAGGAGGAGTTGGAGTCAAACCCGCTTTTGGAAGAGGGGGAGGAGAAACCGGAACCGGAAGTTGATATTAAGGAGGACGGGGATGAGGTGGATTATGATGAGAATTCGCAGGAAGAAGATAATTACGAGTCTTCGGAGGATGAATTTTCTTTAGATGATTATATCAGTGATGAGGATGATATTCCAGACTATAAGTTGACAGCATCGAATGCCTCGAAGGATGATGATGCACGGGAGTTCGTGCTTTCCGGAGGGATTTCTTTCCGGGAGAATCTGGTGGAACAGTTGGGAACGCAGCACTTGGGAGAGATGGATCGTAAGATCTGCGAGTATATCATTGGTAATATTGATGATGATGGTTATCTGCGTCGGGACGTGGAGAATATCGTGGATGATCTCGCTTTTGGGGCGGGGATCGAGGTGGACGATGAGAAAATTGAATCCTTGTTGCGTGTCGTGCAGCGTTTCGATCCGGCAGGAGTAGGGGCGAGAGATTTGAGGGAGTGTCTGTTGCTGCAGGTGAAACGACGCTTGGCGGAGACTTCTACCCCGGCTTTGGTAAATGCCCGGATCATATTGGAGAGTTATTTCGAGGAATTCTCGAAGAAACATTACGAGAAGATTTCCAAACGGATGAGGATTTCAGATGAGGAGTTGAAAGAGGCAGTGGACGAAATTTTGAAATTGAATCCCAAGCCCGGGGGGACAGTCGCCGATTTTTCTTACGGACAACAGGCCGAAAAGATTATTCCGGATTTTATGCTCGATTTGGTAGATGGAGAATTGCAGCTGAGTTTAAATTCAGGGGATATTCCCGAATTGAAAATCAATAAAGCTTATCTGAATATTCTTGAACAGTATCAGAAAGACCAGTCGCCTAAGAATAAGAAAGATGTCGTGTCGTTTGTAAAGTATAAATTGAATTCTGCCAGATCGTTTATAGATGCTGTACAACAACGAGACAACACCCTGATGCTGACCATGACCGCTATCGTACAGTTTCAGAAACAATTTTTCCTGACCGGTGATGAAACGATGTTGAAACCGATGATTCTAAAAGATATAGCTGATATTACCGGATTGGATGTTTCAACGATATCACGGGTTTCCAATTCAAAATACGTTCAGACGTGGTTTGGAATATATGCTTTAAAGGATTTTTTTACTGGCAGTATGCAAACGACAAGTGGAGAGGAGGTAAGTACAGGTGAATTGAAGAATATGTTGAAAAAATTGGTCGATGATGAAGACAAGAAAAAACCGCTGACAGATGACGAATTAGTGATTTTGATGGAGAAGGCCGGTTATCAGATAGCCCGGAGAACGGTTACCAAATACAGGCAAATGCTCGATATTCCGGTGGCCCGATTAAGACGTGAAATATAAACTAAACCTCTATCGATGAAATATATAGCTCAAACAATATCTTATATTTTGCATCCGATGCTGATGCCTTTGTATATTCTTTTTTTTATCTTCAATAATAACACTTTGTTTGCGTATATTCCCTGGGGGGTAAAATTGTATTGTTATCTGGTGACCGTATTCGCTCTTTTGATCATGCCCGTTATCAGTTTGCCTTTGTTTAAGCATTTCAGGTTGATCCGCAGTTATGAGTTGAACGATAAACAAGAAAGGGTATATCCGATATTGGTGGCTGTGGCCTTTGCCTTTTTAGGTTTTTGGCTGTTGGGACGTATCGGTTATACAAATATCGTAAGGCAGCTATACCTGGTGTTGATTATTTTGTTGTCCACTTTTTCAGTGATTACTTTCCGGTGGAAGATCAGTATGCATATGACGGCTATCGGTGGATTATGTGGTTTTCTGCTGGTCTGGGGGATGAACTATCAGGGGGACGTGCGTAATGCTTTTATTTTATTTTTGCTTTTGTCCGGTATATTGGCAACTTCCCGTTTGTATCTGAAAAAACACACTCCTTTGCAGGTTTATCTGGGTTTTTTGTTCGGTTTGTTTTTTGTATTTGGAATCCTTTTATAGGTCAGTTGACTTTGTGAACCCAAATATCTTGCCGGTCGGTGATTTTCCGGTATTCATCCCGGGCTGCATTCGCTTCGTTTTCTGTTGGGAAACTTTCTATGCTGACACGATATCTTTGGGAAGAACTGATCAATGTGGCCGGATAATCCTGGGCTTTTAATTTTTCGACAAGCTGTTCCGCCCGTTTTTTTTCTGCAGAGCTGAAACTCCCCACGATAATATGATATCTGGTACCACTATGGGTATTAGCTTGCTGGGGAAGTATTGGCGTAGCATGGGAAGGTGAAGTAGCTTCCTCGCCGGTTTGCCGTATGTTGTGGTTGCCTCCTGTTTCGCGGACAACAGTAATCGTACTCAGGTACTTGGCCGGCAGTTCTTTATTTTTACAACCGTAAATCAAAAAGCTAAGTAATAGAAATAGCAGTGTAAATTTCATTGTCAAAGAATTTTGTCGCAAATATACAGGTTTGAACCGGAAAACGATATTTCGTCACAAATTTAGTAAAAAATAGGTTAGTTTATGCCGAGATAAATTAATTTTGCTGACAAGAAAGGTATCATTCGGTCCTAATGGTTGTAGTTTATGAAAAGAATTGTTTTTATCCTGGTGTTAAGCCTGCTGCTCGGAGCTTGTGAGCGGAAAAAGGACACGGTTATCCGCATGGAGACTTCTTTGGGAAATATCCGGTTGAAATTGTATGATGAGACGGTATTACATCGTGATAATATCCTGAAATTAATCCGCGAAGGCTATTATAACGGTATGCTTTTTCATCGGGTAATAAAGGATTTTATGATTCAGACCGGTGATCCGGATTCGAAATCGGCACGTCCGGGGATGGTCTTGGGAGCTAACGATATCGGATACACATTGAAAGCAGAGATTGTCCCGAAATATTTCCATAAAAGAGGGGTACTGGCAGCGGCCCGTGAAGCCGATAATATCAATCCGGAACGGAGCTCCAGCGGATCGCATTTTTATATCGTGCAGGGAAGAATTTTTACTCCCGATATCATCGATGAAGAAATAGAGAAAATCAATAACAAGCGCTATACCGCCCTTTTTAATCGTTTACAACAAGCTTGTGAAGGAGAAATCCTGAAGTATCAACTAGCAAATGATTATGAGAAGTTGATGCAGTTGAACGAAAAGCTATCCGATACGACCCGTCTTTTATTCGATCAGGTGAAGTTGAAACTTACCGGGGAACAGCGGGCAGCCTATACGACCATCGGGGGAAGTCCCCATTTAGACGGGGAATATACTGTTTTCGGTGAAGTGATCGAGGGAATGGAAATTGTCGATTCTATTGCCGAACAAGAGACGGACGATAATTGCCGCCCCTTGAGGGATGTTGTGATTCTAAAAATAGAAGAGGAATGAGAACGGTTTGTTTGTTCGTGTTGTTGTGCGTATCGGCCTTGTCATACGGGGCTAAAAAATATAAATTGGTAGAGATAAGCACGAATTTAGGAAATATCAAAATCAGGTTGTACGAAAATACACCCCGGCATAGTGAGAATTTTTTGAAATTGGTGAAAGCGCATCATTACGATAGTCTTTTATTTCATCGGGTGATCGGGGATTTTATGATTCAGGGCGGTTCTTCCGATTCACGGCATGCTCCGAAAGAAACGGCAGTAGGAATGTCAAATCCGGGATATACCATCGAGGCCGAGATTCGTCCGGAGTATCGTCATTTCAAAGGTGCTTTGGCTGCTGCACGTCAGGGAGACGAGGTCAATCCGGAGAAAAGATCGTCGGGGGAACAGTTTTATCTGGTTCAGGGGAAGACATATACGGATCAGGAGCTGGACCAGATAGAAAAAAGAAAATGGCTGGCGGCGAAAAATCAGTTGGGGGATCGGTTATTTAAACCCTTACAGGAAGAATTTCAACGGTATAAAAAGACAGGACAATATCAAAAAGCAGATAGTTTGCTACGGTACGTCAATGAGGAGATAGAAAAGCAATATGCCGAAAATCCTTATAAAATGTCACCGGAAACAAGGGAAATGTACAAATCGGTGGGGGGAACCCCCTTTCTGGATGGAGACTATACTGTATTCGGAGAGATTGTGGAGGGAATGGATGTTCTTGAGAAAATAGCGCTTGTCGCAACCGATTCGAACGATCGTCCTAAAGAAGATGTGATTATTTTAGGAACCAAGTTGAAAAGGAAATAAAGAAGATTTTATTTAAAAGTCGAAATACAGACTTTTCGTATAAAGGTAAATCCGGTCGGCAAACCTGAATCTTTCGGTTGAAATTATTCCAGTCTTGAAGGTTGCCGATCGGATTTACTAAAAGTGCTGATATTTCTGGGATTTATTTTATCCTAAAATGATTTTCTTGATTTCACTCAGTTTGTTCAGGGCTTCGAGCGGAGTCAGACCGTTGATATCCAGGCCTGCGATTTCGTCACGTATTTGCGAAAGAACCGGATCGTCCAACTGGAAAAAGCTTAATTGGAGGCCTTCACGTGCTGAAGCGATACTTTCGACATTCTTTTGGATCGTGCCATTTTTATCCCGGTCGTTTTCCAGTTGTTTCAGGATTTCATCGGCCCGTTTGATAACAGATTGAGGGAGACCGGCCATTTTTCCAACCTGGATACCGAACGAGTGGTTCGAACCTCCTTTAACCAGCTTACGCAAAAAAATAACTTTGTGTGCGACTTCTTTTACCGATACATTATAGTTTTTTATTTTTTTAAAAGAATGCTCCATTTCGTTCAGTTCGTGATAATGGGTGGCAAAGAGCGTTTTGGCATGATATTTCGGATGTTCGTGCAGATATTCGACGATCGCCCAGGCAATCGAAATCCCGTCGTAAGTCGAAGTACCTCGTCCTAATTCGTCGAATAACACCAGGCTCCGGTCGGATATATTGTTGAGAATATTAGCAGCTTCATTCATTTCGACCATAAAAGTGGATTCACCTTGGGAAATATTATCGGAAGCTCCAACCCGGGTAAAAATTTTGTCGACATAACCGATTTTGGCGCTGGCTGCCGGTACGAAACAGCCGGCTTGGGCCATAATCACGATCAGGGCAGTTTGCCGGAGGAGAGCCGATTTACCGGCCATATTCGGGCCGGTAATGATGATAATCTGTTGTTTTTTATTGTCCAGCAGTACGTCGTTACTGATGTATTCCTCACCCGGGGGCAATTGTTTTTCGATAACCGGGTGACGTCCTGCTTTTATGTCCAGTACATCCGAATCGTTGATCTCCGGCCGGTGGTAATTATTGGCTATCGATATCTCGGCAAAAGAAATAAGTACATCCAATGCTGAGATAATCTTGGCATCCTCTTGCAGAGGGCGGATGTAACCGGCAGCTTCTTGCAGCAAATTGTTATACAGTTCTGTTTCTATGGCTAAAATCCGGTCTTCTGCTCCCAGGATCTTATCTTCATATTCTTTGAGCTCGGGGGTAATGTAACGTTCCCCGTTGACCAGGGTTTGTTTGCGGATCCAGTTGGCCGGTGCTTTGTCTTTATGGGCTTTGGTTACTTCGATATAGTATCCGAAGACATTATTGAATCCGATTTTCAAAGAGGGGATTCCGGTTGCTTCTATCTCCCGTTGTTGCATTTGGAGCAACAGTTCTTTGCCGTTGCTTGAGATATTACGAAGTTCGTCCAGTTCGGCATTTACTCCCGTAGCGATTACTCCTCCTTTGTTGACCTGATGAGGAGCGTTTTCCTGAAGTTGAAATTTGATCTTTTCGAATAATTCCGTGCAAGGATTCAGGGGTTCTGTCATTTTTTTCATAACGGCCGATTCACTCTGCTGGCAAAGATCTTTCAACGGCGCGATGCAGGATAGGGCAATTTTCAACTGATTCATTTCCCGGGGAGTGATCCGGCCTACGCCGATCTTTGAAGCAAGCCGTTCCAGATCGCCGATGCTTTCCAGAAAGTTTTCTGCCTGTAACCGTCGGTCTTCCTGCCGGATAAAATGATCGACGATATCCAGTCGCTGATTGATTTCTTCGGGAGATTTCAAAGGCATACAAATCCATCTTCTTAGCGTCCGTCCTCCCATAGGCGTGATTGTCCGGTCGATAATATCCACCAGGGACCGTCCTTCTTCGTAAGCAGAATGTAGTAATTCCAGATTACGAAGAGTGAACTTATCGAGCAGGACACAGTGCGATTCGTCGATCCGGGAAATAGAGGTGATATGAGAAATCATATCGTGTTTGGTCATCTCCAGGTAATTCAATATGGCACCGGCGGAGGAAATACCGCAGTTCATATGTTCGATACCGAAACCTTTCAGAGAATTGACTTCGAAATGTTTCTCCAGGCGTTCGCTGGCTGCGTCCCGGTCGAAAAACCATTCTTCGATGGGATAGATATAGAATTTATTACCGAAAAGTTCATGAAAACGGGCTTCCTGCCCCCGGGGATAGATGACTTCTTTCGGTTGAAAACTATTCAGTAATTTATCGATCGTAGCATGCGAACCTTCGGTAGTCAGAAATTCACCTGTGGACAAATCCAATAAAGATAATCCGGCTTCGGTTTTGTTGAAATAGACCGAGGCCAGGAAGATGTTACTTTTCGTGTCGGTGGAATATTCGCTGTAACAAGCTCCGGGAGTGACCAATTCGATCACCCCTCTTTTTACCAGGAATTTTGTTTTCTTAGGATCTTCCAGCTGTTCACAGATAGCTACCCGCTGTCCTGCACGGACAAGTTTCGGTAAATAAGTGTCGATCGCGTGATAAGGAAAACCGGCTAATTCTACTGTACCCGGAGAACCGCTGGATCGTTTGGTTAAGGTAATACCCAAGATTCTGGAAGTGGTGATAGCATCTGCCCCGAATGTTTCATAAAAGTCTCCCATCCGGTACAATAGAATGGCATCCGGATATTTAGCTTTAGTAGCATAATATTGTTGCATTAACGGGGTTTCGTTACCTTCTTTTTTGGCCATATTTATGTTGTTTTTTGATTGCTGGATATTTTATTTTGTTTTGTATCAATAGTGTAAACCTTTCATTATCTGCACAAAATAATGACTTAATTCTGACTGCTGACTTGTACTTATAAACGGCATTCAAAGATAAATATTTTCGGGGAGAAAAGTTTAAAAGCTCGTAAACATTATGTAATTTTGTGTCCATGAATATAGAGGAACTGACTGAATATTGCCAGAGTTTGAAGTTTGTGACAACTGAAATTTTATGGGGTGATGTACTGGTTTTCAAAGTAGGTGGGAAGATGTTTTGTTTTGCTCCGATGGATGAAGGCGAGTTAAAAATGAACCTGAAATGTGATCCGGAAGAGGCTATTGAATTGCGGGAACGATTTCCTGCTGTGCTTCCTGGGTATCATATGAACAAAAGATATTGGAATACCGTACTAATAGATGGTTCGGTAAGCGATAATATGCTCAGAATCTGGATAGGAAATTCATATCGGTTAGTGTTATCGAAACTATCCAAAAGCGATCGGAAGCTTTTGGAGGTATGATTGTCCTCTTTTAATAAGATAAATAAACAACAAGATAATGGATGGTATATCAGAAATTTTAGCAACGTACAATTGTGTCAGCCTGGACGAAAAAATTCAGTTCGAACTGGATGGTGTTGTAGAAAAAGAGATTAAGCAGGCTTATTGTATTGAAAATCTGGAATTTTGTGTTTCTTGTATGGATTACACAACCTTGAAAGTTTCAGATACCGAAGAATCAGTAAAGAATTTTACTGCTGATTTGCTGAAAAAACTGAAGAAGTTTAATTTGCGGGATGTCGCTGCTGTGTGTGTATTTTCTAATTATGCCGGAATTGTTCGGGAGGGATTGAAAGGAACGGAGATTCAGACGGCAGTAGTGGCGGGAAATTTTCCTAATTCCCAGACATTTACCGAAATAAAATTGGCTGAATGTAAAATGGCGATCGGTGCAGGGGCACAAGAAGTCGATGTTGTCATCTCGGTCGGGGATATTCTGGAAAAAAATTATGAAAAAGTATATCGCGAATTGAAGGCTATCCGGAAAGTTTGTGAAAATGTCCGGTTAAAGGTCATTTTGGAAACCGGCGAACTGAAAGACTTGGAAAGTATTTTCAATGCTTCGTTAATCGCTGCGTATGCAGGAGCTGATTTTATCAAAACCTCTACCGGAAAAGTCCCTGTGAATGCAACACCGGAGTCGGTTTATGTGATGTGTGAAGCAATCCGGCAATATTATGCCCAAACCGGAAAAAGGATCGGGTTGAAAGTAGCCGGAGGAGTGTCGAAAGCTCAGAATGCCATCCGATATCTGACTATCGTAAATCATGTTCTGGGATGTGAATGGCTGACTCCTTATTATTTCCGGATCGGGGCTTCTCAATTAATGGACGATATTGTGAAGGAAATCAAAGCTTTGCAGATGATAAAGTAAGATACTGTGTAAACAGGAAAACAGGACTAAGTAAATACTCAGTCCTGTTTTTCTTTATCTTCATGTTCTATTTCCAGCTTATCTTCATCGATGTCTTCTTCTTCATTGTAAATCTGAAGAAGTGGTTCTGCCCGGAAAGTACGTTTACTGATGCTGTGCTCCATGGTCAATAGTAAAGAAGGAAGCAGGATTAAATTAGCCAGCATGGCGGCGAACAGCGTGATAGAGGTTAACAATCCTAAAGCGAAAGTCCCGCCGAAACTAGACAGGCAGAAGATACCGAATCCGAATAATAAGATGATAGATGTATAAATCATACTTTGACCGGTCTCTTTTAACGCCAGGACTACCGAAGAACGGATACTCCAATTGGTAGCCTGTAGTTCCTGACGGTATTTAGCCAGATAGTGAATGGTATTGTCGACAGAAATTCCGAAAGCGACACTGAATACGAGAATGGTGGATGCCTTTATAGGAATACCGAAATATCCCATTACGGCAGCCGTGATGATCTGAGGAATGACATTGGGTACTAAAGCAATCAGTACCATTCTTTTACTTTTAAACATCCAGGCCATGAATCCTGCAATCAGGACGATGGCTAAAGCCAATGAAGAAAACAGGTTTTTGATCAGGTATTGGTTACCCTTGAAAAAAATAACACTCGAACCGGTAACCGATATATCATGTTTATCTCTCGGGAATATCGTTTCTATCTTTTTATACAGAGAATCTTCTTTAGCTTCCATTTTTTTGGTTCCGATATCTTTCACCCGGAAATTCATTCTTACTTTTTGCATGGTTGAATCGACAAAGGAATTGGCCATGGCATTCATACCTCCTGTCGATTCCATGACGTATTTCATAATGAAATTTTTGGTCATGTTACTGGGGAGTTTGTAATAAGAAGCTTTTCCGTTATAATAAGCCTGGTTGGCAAATTTGGCCGCTTCGACTACCGATAACGCCCGTGAAAGATCCGGATCTTGTGATAGTTCGGTATTTAACCGGTCCAATTTCTCTAGATTGCTTAATTTGAATACCTGGTTCGGTTTTCCGAAATCCAGGGTTACCTCTAAGGGCATCAATCCGTCGAAGTTCGACTCGAAGAAAGACAGATCTTGGCGGATGGGATCGGTTTCTTTCAAATCGTCCACCATATAACCGGTGGTTTTCATCAAAGTGATTCCGAATATTCCCGCAATAACGAGCACAATTGTTATATAATAAACGGTATGCCGGCGATTGATCACCAAGTAGATCAGTTTATCGATCACTTTGTTGATAAAAGGATTATAAAGATGTTTGGTTTGTTTGGTATCGGGGACGGGTAAATAACTGAAAACACTGGGTATCAGAATCAGACAGATAAAAAATACGGTAGAGATACTGATAAAAGCGATGAGACCGAAGTCTACAAGAATTTGGCTCGAAGTGATGATGAAAGTAGCAAATCCCGCAGCTGTCGTCAGGTTGGAAAGTAAGGATGCATTTCCGACTTTTTGGATCATTCGCTGCAAAGCTTTGATTTTGTTACCGTGCCTCACATATTCGGCATGATATTTATTGACCATGTAGACACAGTTGGGAATACCGATTACAATGAGCAAAGGTGGTAACATGGCAGTCAATAAGGTAATCTTAATGCCCATCATAGCCATAAAACCGATGGCCCAGATTACGTTGATCCCGATGATCCCGACACAGAAGCCTACAATCCGGAAAGACCTGAAAAACAGATAGAGAATAATAGCTGTGATCAAAAGCGATAGGGCAATGAACATATACATTTCGCCTTTGATATTTTCGGCATTGATTACCCGGATATAAGGCATCCCGGAATAATGTATTTTCAGGTGATATTTTTCAGTAAAACGTTTGGTGATTTCCAGTACATCCTGTACTAGTTTTACCCGTGCCGGAGAATTCATTACCTCGGCGGATACGGTGATCATCATATTGTAGGTATGCTTGTCGCGGTTGATAAGCATACCGTCATAAAAAGGGAGATGTTCGGCCACATAAGCCAGACTGTCGAGCTCTGCCTGTGTTTCGATGTGAGAAGGAAAAATAGGAAGAACTTCGAATTTTTTGAGATCGGTATTTTTCTGTAAATTAAATGTATGTGTGATAGACATCAAGGCATTGACTCCCTGAAGGGCTTTGATATCATTGCCCATCTGAATCCAGTCGTTGGTCTTGTTCAGTTGATAGAAACCGGAATCCTGAATGGCAAAAACCATAACATTCCCCTCTTGCCCGAAAGTTTCTCTGAAACGGGTATAGTCGAGATAGGCACTGTCTGTTTTGGGGAGCAAATCTGCACTTTCATAGGACATTTGAATTTTTCTGGCTTGAAATCCCATGAAAATGGTTCCGAGTAATACTCCGGCTATAAAAGCAATCCGATTTCGAAGAATAATCCCTGCAATCTTAGTCCACATAGTGAAATTTAAATGAAATCTTCAATAGGTATATATTTATTACGAATGCCGAAAAGTCAATTCTTACCACAATACTGAGATTCCGCCATAAATCATTAACGGACAAATTTAACAAGAATATGTGAAAGCTTATTGTATTTTCGGATTGTTTTTATGCCTTTTTAGATCTCTTGCCGTTTTTTTTGCAAAATTAATTTCCATCGCTTCGGTGAGA
>ENA-OROL01001776-OROL01001776.1-human-gut-metagenome-genome-assembly--contig:-NODE-1776-length-16501-cov-8.542138_pt1 | contig 16501 bp, 18 predicted proteins | sample MGYA00242128_ERZ509048 | MGnify/ENA primary metagenome ERZ509048 (study PRJEB26280, sample SAMEA2338750) | human gut metagenome | biome: human gut; feature: human-associated habitat; material: faeces...
GTTACCTTATTTCGAATAAAATCCTGATGAAAGCTGGCATAAGCGTATGCAGTACAATCGGCTGCAATTAAAAGCTTTGCATCGTTAAAATATGGTGCATGAATAGGAGCCAGTTTAATCTGTACCGGCCAGTTCTGAAGCTTTGATATTGAATCTGCAGTAGAAGCTGGTTTTTCGGACTCAGGCGTTTCTGTTCGCCGAATCTGCATGATTTTAGATCCAGGACAGCTGGAGTGAGAGGACATTGCCGGGTTTTTGGCAAATTGTTTTTTCTGTGCTTCTTTCACGGCTTCTTCATCATATGCAGGGGCTTCTCTTTCTTCAAAAGAAATGGCACCTGTGGGACATTTCGGAAGACAATCGCCTAGTCCGTCACAGAAATGTTCTCGCATCAATTCTGCCTTTCCGTCAATGATATCAATAGCACCTTCGTGGCAAGCGTCTGCGCAGGCACCGCAGCCGTTACATTTTTCTTTATCGATCTTGATAAGCTTTCTTAACATTTTAACCTCCGTCCATAGCATTTAATGTTTGTTTCTGCTAGAATTGTAGTATGTGAAATACGACTTGTATGTTTGATTTCCAACATGGAGGAATGATTTTGGAAAAATATTTACCTATCCTAAGAAACAGTCCGTTTTTTAAAGGTCTTACAGATAACGAGATATTATCCATATTGTATTGTGTAAATGCAACAGCAGTTTCTAAAGAACGGGATTCCTATATTTTCAGAGCAGGAGATTCTACCGAGGTAATGGGACTTGTGGTGTCAGGCTGTGTTCTTGTTATGCAGGAAGATCTCTGGGGACATCGGAATATTTTGTCAAAATGTCATGCCAGTGATTTCTTTGGAGAACCGTATGCAGCAAGCCCGGGAGCTGTTTTAAATATCAGTGTGGTAGCGGATGAGGATTGTGAAATTATTTTCTTAAATATCCAAAGACTTCTGGTTACTTGTCCAACTGCATGTGAGCATCATCAGAAGCTGATCCGTAATCTGGTTCGTGTCCTGGCAAATAAGATACTGATCCTGAACGATAAGATCACACATGTTGGAAAGCGAACAACAAGGGATAAATTATTATCCTATCTGTCTGCTGAATCTATCAAACATTCGTCATTGTCTTTTGAGATTCCTTTTGATCGGCAGCAGCTGGCTGATTATCTTTGTATTGATCGTGCAGCAATGTCTACGGAGATATCAAAGTTACAAAAAGAAGGCTTTATAAAAACAAATAGAAATCATTTTGAAATAAGGCTGCCGCAACCCCACTGGGTTTAGACGATGGGAAAGGCAGCTTTTTTCACAGAGTTTTGAGCTCAGGGATTGCTCACTCGACCCGCAGCATCCGATAACCGATGCCGATGTGCGTTTGTATGTATTGCTGCCCATCTTTCCCGTTTTCCAGCTTTTTGCGCAGGGTTGCCATGAATACTCGCAGAGAAGCAATATCATTTTCCCAACTGCTGCCCCAAATCTGTTGCGTAATGTAGGTGTGTGTCAGAACCTTACCAACATTTTTGGAGAGCAGGCACAACAGTTTGTATTCGATGGGCGTTAGGTGCAGTTCTGCACCATCAAGATATGCGCAGCCTGCCGCATAGTCGATTTTCAGCGCACCGTTCGTAAAAATCGGAGATTCCTGCGCTGCGTCTGTTTTCATCAGCGACAGTCTCCGCTGCGTCACCCGCAGTCGTGCCAACAGTTCATCCACGGAAAAAGGCTTCGTCAGGTAATCGTCCGCCCCGGCATCCAGCGCCCCGATTTTATCGGAATCCTCTGTCCTGGCGCTGATTACAATGATCGGCATATTCGACCACGAACGGATCTTTTGGATGATCTCCACGCCATCCATATCTGGAAGTCCCAGATCAAGCAGCACAATATCTGGATTGTGAGACAGCGCCTCCATCACGGCGCTTGCGCCGTTTTGCGCCGAAAGATACCTGTATTCGTGAGTTTTCAGCGTCGTAGTGATCAGATTGCGCACAGGGGTATCATCTTCTACAACAAGGATAAGTGGCTTATTCATTTAAGTTCACCTCACTAAGTGGTAATGTAAAGGAAAAGATGCAGCCATGCGGCGAATTGTTTTTCAGCGTTATTTCGCCATGATGTGCATGAATGATGGCTTGACAGAGCGTGAGCCCAAGTCCGAGGCTTCGGCGGCTGTCGCCAATCGGATTTCCCCCGGCAAAGAACATTTCAAAAACACGCTCCTTTAGTTCGTCCGGGATACCGGGGCCGTTATCGCTGACACAGATCTCAACCGCTTTTTTTTGCTGGATTGCTGTGATGCAGATGTTAGAGCCAGCCGTAGTATATTTGACTGCATTGTTCACCAGATTGATAAGCACCTGCACGATGAGTCCTGCATCCACCCGTATCAGCAGCGGCACGTCTCCGCAATCCACCGTGATGTGATGTTCTGTCGATCTTCGGTCGATATGCCGTAGCGCTTCCGACACAATATCGTCCACAACCTGATCGGAAAGACGCAGCTTGACGCTGCCGTCAGCAATTTTCGTAATGGAGAGCAAATTCTCAACCAGCTCGGTCAGCCACTGTGCATCGTCATGAATGTCCGTAAAAATCTGTTTCCGTGTTTGCTCATCCAGCATGTCATAGCTGTGCAGCAGTGTGTCGGCATTGCCGGAAATAGAGGTCAGCGGTGTCCTGAGATCATGAGAAATTGAACGCAGAAGATTAGCGCGAAGCTGTTCGTTCTTTGCAAGAACGGCAGCTTCTTCCTTTTCTCTGGCATTTCGCAGGTTATCCAGCGCCAGAGCGCACTCACCGAGAAGGGAGAACAGAACGCTGGATGTAAATGCGTCAGGCTGCGTTTGCTTTTCCATCGGAATCCCGACAACGCCGTAAATTTGCTGCTCAGTACGAATGGCAAGATACAGTCGTTTTGCTTTGGGAAAGTTTTGTGTCGTTGCTCCGGCACGTTTCCGGTTTTGCCAGACCCAGTCGATCACATCCTGTTCCGGGTCTGTGTCCGGAGCACTATAGGGGCTGCTTGCGTCAGCAGGGTAAAGGATCCCTTTGGACAGCGCGCCTTCCTGTGCCGGATAAATCAGGATGTTCCGCTGCATGAGCTTTTGTATCTGCGTTGCGGTCATCCGGTAAACTTCCTCAGATGTTTCCGCCTTTTGAAGCTGCCTGTTCATATCAAAAAGCAGCTTTGTGCGATAAGCGTCCCGTGCGGATAGCTGCGCGTGGGCTTTGAGCTTGGCTGCAAGTGTACCGGTCAAAAGCGCAGCCATGAACATGACGGCAAAGGTTATGGGATATATGCTTCCATAGGCGACCAAAGACAGCCTGGGTTCTGTCAGAAAATAATTGAACAAGATGACACTCAAAAAGGCGGACAGCACGCCGCAGGTATATCCGCTGGTAAAAGCGGAGGTCAGAAGTACACCCAGCAGATAAACCATGATGATATTGGCATCCGCAAAGCCAAGCCGCAGAAACAACCATCCGATGATCGTAGCGGCTGTCAGAATCCCGACAGTCAGAAGCAGTTCCCGGGCGGTTGGAAGCGCCGGGCGAACGGCGAAAAGTGGTTTCCTGGGATAGCTTTTATAGACCTCCGCATCCGGAATGATGTGAATGTCCATCTCCGGCGCAAGCGTAATGAGCTGTTCTGTCAGCGTCGGTTCGCTCCAGAAATGCCGTCGCTGCACGCCGCTGCGCCCAATTACGATTTTGGTCACATCGGAGAGCCGCGCATATTCTGCAATCTGCGTTGGTACATCTTCTCCATGTGTTGTGATGATCTCTGCACCAAGCTGCTGCGCAAGACGTATATTCGCCTGCAGTCGAGCGATATCTTCTGCGTTCATGCCAGAGTATCCGGGAGTCTGCACATAGAGCGCGGTAAGGCTTCCGCAAAATGCCTGCGCCATTTTTCCTGCCATTCGTACAATACGTTCATTGGATGGGGACGAGGACAGGCACACCAGAATATGCTCTTTTGATAGATTGTTTTCATTGTTCTGCACAGTTTCACCACCCCTCTTGATGGTATTATAGCACCAAAAGGCGGCGGTTTCTATTGTGTCCAATCGGATTCGTTTCTGATTTTCGTACAGAAAGCGATCCAGCTGCTTCATCAGAAACCATCCGAACAGGAACGTTAGAGCCATCCCAACGATCAAAATGACATCTTTCACATTGTTTCACCGTCCGTTCATATCCGGAAACACTTTTGCAGCGCCTTATATTCACCCAGCGCTAAAATTGTTATTTCTCCTGACAGCACCGTATCAGGCGTAATTGAAACGTCGGTTTTTCCGGAATGTTTGATGCCAAGAATGTTAATGCCATACTTCCTGCGAATATTCAGTTCACCAACGCTTTTGCCAATCCACTCGTGTGGAACTTCTACTTCAAAAATGGCGTGCTGCCCGTCGATCTCCATGTAGTCGAAAATATGATCGGCAGTATATCGAATTGCTGCCCATTCTGCTACCTGCTTTTCCGGGTAGATCACATGGTCGGCTCCGTTGCGAAGCAGAAACTTTGCATGTACATCCCGCTCGGCACGCGACACTACACACTTCGCGCCAAGCTCCTTCAGAAGCGACGTCGTTTCCAGCGAATTCTGAAAGCTGCCGCCAATGGTCACGATGCAGACATCGAAATTTCCGATGCCAAGGGAGCGAAGAAACTCCGCGTTTGTACTGTCTCCAATTTGCGCGTTGGTGACGAGGTGAAGTACATCATTGATCCGTTCTTCGTTTGTATCGACTGCCATGATCTGATGCTCCAGCTGAGATAACTGCATAGCGATATGCCGTCCGAAGCGGCCTGCGCCAATCAATAAAATGTTTTTCATGTGTAAAGACTCCTTATCCAATCATTATTTTTTCCTGCGGCAGCTTTGCGCCGTTTATTTTTTTACCGGAAAACGCTGCATAAATGAGCGTAAGACCGCCGACTCTGCCCAGATACATGAGCATGATCAGCACTATTTGGGAAGGGAGATGCAGCTGAGGCGTGATACCCAGCGTCAATCCCACTGTTCCGACTGCCGAAGCCGTTTCATACAGGCATGCGGAAAGCGTCAAATCTTCATACACGCTGATAAAAACAGCGCCGCCAAAGAACAGTGTAAGGTACATTGTCAGAATGGTTGCGGCGGTCTTGACAGCGCTGAAATCAATCCTACGTCCGAAAAACTGAGCATTCTCCCGCTGACGAAAGGTTGCGGCAGTATTGGCAAGCAAGACCGCCAGTGTCGTTGTTTTTATTCCGCCTGCCGTAGAACCCGGAGAACCGCCAATGAGCATCAGAAGGATCATTATGCCCTGCGACGCACCGGACATTGCAGATAGCGTTACTGTGTTATAGCCCGCGGTCCTCGGCGTAACGGACTGAAAAAAAGATGCCAGCAGCCGCTTTCCGGTAGAAAGCGTGGAAAAGTCGGTGAAAAAGAAAAACGCGGCGGGCAAAAGAATTAAAAGACCTGTCGTGACAAGGATCACCTTACTCTGCATCCGGTAGCGATGAAGCCGCCACTTGTTTTCGCAAACATCGTCCCATGTCAAAAAACCAATGCCGCCAACTACGATCAGCAGCATGATCGTGATATTGATTGTCGGACTGCCGGCATAGCCGGTAAGGGATGGATAGAGATTACTTTCTGTTCCAAGAATGTCAAATCCGGCGTTGCAGAATGCGGATATGGAATGAAACACTGCCATCCAGATGCCGCGCCATCCATAGTCATGGCAAAACACTGGCAGCATGGCCAGTGCGCCCAGCAGTTCGATCAAAAACGTTCCTCGCAAGATGAACCGTGTCAGACGGACGATTCCGCCGACCTTTGGCGCAGAAATTGCGTCTTGCATGGTGCTGCGCTGCATCAGGGAGATTTTTCGCCCGGACAACAGCGCAAACGATGCTGCTACGGTTATGACGCCAAGTCCTCCGATCTGGATCAGTACCAGAATGATCGTCTGTCCGAAGCCGGACCAATAGCTTCCGGTATCTTGAACAACAAGTCCTGTGACGCAGACGGCAGAGGTCGCGGTAAACAGCGTTTCATTGAATGGCGTTACACATCCGGCTATTGTGGAGATCGGAAGCATCAGCAGCAGTGCTCCGAGCAAAATGACCCCGGCAAACCCTAATGTGATAGTTTGAAAAGACGAAAGACGGTGCTTTCGACGGATGATTTTCTTTGGCATAAAGGCAGCTCCTTATTTCTGTGATAATTATATTTTATACGGCCAGAGATTTTAAGATCGGATAAGGGACGGGGACGTCGCATTAAGGTTGGATAAAGATGGCAGAGCGCGCATTCTATTGGATACCAGAAAAAACCTCTCCGCAGTCGGGAAACCGGCGGGAGAGGTTTTCTTTTTCGAAATTTATGGTATGTTTTCACACATTGCAGGCGCATGCAGCGTCCCGCGTCAGAATCCGAACCTTACAGTCTCTGCTGTACGTTGCGGATGTACGCTTCCTGCAGCTCGGGGCTCTTTGCAGGATCGATATCGTCCGGGAACTCAGCGTCGATGGTGGACACCTCCGGTCTGTAGTTTAAGCGAAGCGCGTGTTTCTCGATGTAATCCGTCGCTTTGTTATAAACCTCCTCCGTTACTCCGTTTAAGGTAATAGTATATAATTTTGACATCTGTGTATCCTCCGTTTCGTTGAAATTCAGCACCTCTGCTGATAGCTTCAGTATATACCTGTCGGGCAGATTTTAAAAGAGAAAAGGCTCATATTACCTGTAGAAATAATAATGATAATTATTACTAATATTGTACAAAATAGACAAATCTAACAGAAATTTGTTGGATTTCATTTTATAAGATGGTAAAATAGCTTCAAAACGATGGGAAAATCCCAGTGGCGAGGACCGCAGAAATCAGGGGTCAGACCCCGGTCAAAACCGGAGATTTTTTACCTGAAAAATCGAAATTGTAAAGGAGATAAGTTTGAAATGAAGATTCGCAAGGCGGAGAAAAAGGATATTCCAAGAATTCTTGAACTGTTGGGACAGGTATTGCAGATCCATGCAGAGATCCGCCCGGATATTTTTATACCAGGTACCACCAAATATACCCTTTGCGAGTTGACGGAATTATTGAAGCAGGAGGATAAACCGGTCTATGTTGCCGTAGATGAGGACGATTTGTGCATGGGCTATGCCTTCTGTCAGCTCAGGGAACAGCCCTTTTCCACCAACATGGTGTCCTTTAAATCATTGTTTATTGATGACCTGTGCGTTGACAAGCAGGCACGAGGGCAGCACATTGGGGAAAGTCTGTTTGAATATGTGAAGCAACAGGCAAAGGAACTGGACTGCTACGAAGTAACCCTGAACGTCTGGACAGGAAACACATCGGCAGAGCACTTCTACGAAAAAATGGGTATGAAAACAAAGGAACGGCAGATGGAATATATCCTGTGAGCCGGTTGGGTCAGGCTCTGGTCAAAACCGGACACGACCTACGCTTTGTTTCGGGACGGTCAGTTTCGGACACAGAGTATCCAGTCAGATAAAAATCAGGAAGTTGTGGAGGATATAGGATCATGTCAAAAGAGGAGTATTTGATTACCGATACGCCGCTGAAAGCGCTGACGGTTTTTGCAATGCCGATGATTCTGGGAAGCTTTTTTCAGCAGGTATACAATATGGCTGACTCCATTATCGTCGGTCAGTTTGTGGGTTCCTCTGCGCTGGCGGCGGTTGGTGCCTGTGCAGCTCTGACCAATGTTTTCATTTGCGTGGCACTGGGGGCTGGTGTTGGTGCAGGTGTGCTTGTGAGCCGCTATTTCGGTGCCAGGGAGTATGGCAAAATGAAAACCATTGTGTCTACATCTCTGATCAGCTTTTTGGTTCTGAGTATCCTCCTGGGTGTCTTTGGCTTTTGGTTTTCCCATGGGATGATGAGAGGCTTACAGACTCCTGCCGATATTCTGAAGGAAGCAGTGCTGTACCTGCGGGTCTATTTTGTGGGCTTTCCGTTTTTGTTCATGTACAATATTCTCTCTACCATGTTCACCGCCATTGGTGAATCAAAAATTCCGCTGGGGCTGCTGATCTTTTCCTCCATCCTGAATATTGGGATGGATCTTTGGATGGTAGCCGGTCTGGGGCTCGGCGTGTTCGGTGCCGCCCTTGCAACTTTGATCGCACAGGGCATTTCGGCTGTGCTTTCCTTTTTGATTTTTTTTAATCGGATGCGGCGGTATCAGAGTACCTTTTCCTGGTTTGACGGGCGGGAGCTGTGTTCCATGCTTCAAATTGCTGTTCCATCGGTTCTCCAGCAGTCTACCGTGTCTATCGGTATGATGATTGTACAGGCGGTGGTAAATCCCTTCGGCACGCAGGCACTGGCAGGATATGCGGCAACAATGCGGGTGGAGAATGTTTTTTCCCTGATTTTCGTGTCCATCGGGAATGCGGTTTCGCCGTATGTTTCCCAGAACCTTGGCGCAAACAAAACCCAGCGCATCAAAAAAGGCTACCATGCAGCATTGGTATTGGATGTGTGCTTTGCGGCGCTTGCTTTCCTTGTTATTGAAACGCTGCACACACAGATTTCCTCGCTATTCCTTGGAAAAGACGGAACAGCCCTGGCCTATCAGGTGTCCGGGGATTATATGAGATGGCTTGGTTACTTCTTTCTCTTTATGGGAATCAAAATGGCGACCGATGGAGTTCTTCGCGGACTCGGGATCATGCGGCCATTCCTTATTGCCAACATGGTAAACCTTGCGATTCGCCTGTCCGTGGCTTTGATCTGTGCACCGCGTTTTGGCATTGATTTCGTTTGGCTTGCTGTGCCGGCAGGCTGGCTTGCAAACTTCCTGGTTTCCTATGCGGCACTCAGAAAATCCTGGCCGACTGAGAAGGTGGAGCTATCTTGATAAATTTGGATGTCAGTACGGATTATTTTCTGATGGGCAAGTTTATTTGCTCTTTCTGACGGTGTATTTGCAGGAAAGGTGCAGAAGGGGGAGAAAAGGAGGACGCGATGCAGATAGTTCACTACGGAAATCCCTCCGCTTCCACGGTTCTGATTCAGCCGGTAGGCGATCATGATCTGGAGGAGATGGAAACGGAATTAAACGAGATCAGAAAACAGGGAAAGGCAGACTTTCAGTTGATTGCGGTGAAAGTGGACAATTGGAATCGGGATCTTTCGCCCTGGGAGGCGTCGGCAGTCTTTGGCAGAGAGGGCTTCGGAGATGGTGCGGGGGAGCTGCTGCAATTTCTTTTAGAGCAATGTGTGGATCGCAGAAAAACGTATTATATCGGTGGATATTCGCTGGCGGGATTATTCTCTCTTTGGGCGGCATATCAGACGGATATCTTTGCAGGTGTTGCAGCAGTATCTCCGTCTGTCTGGTTTCCGGGATTTCTGCAATATATGAAAGAACACGATATGAGAGCAAAGTCGGTGTATCTGAGCTTGGGAAACCGTGAAGAAAGAACCAGAAATCCGCTGATGGCAACCGTAGGGGACTGTATCCGGGAAGGGTATAATCTGTTAAAGATGCAGAAAATCCGAACGATTTTGGAATGGAATCCGGGAAATCACTTCAAAGATGCCGGAATCCGGACAGCGAAAGGGTTTGCGTGGCTCATAAGGAATCAGGGGGCCGAGTAATTATGGGTCAGACCGCAATATGCTTTTTCAGGAGCCTATTTTACAGTGGCTTCTGCAGAACAGAAAGAAAACCTGCTCACTTCGGAAATGACGCTTCGTTCGGCGCTGCAGTTTTTGAATGTGCCGAGAGAAGTGATCCGAAAAGCCGATGAAATACTTTCGGAGATTCCGAACCGGAAATAATAATGATAATTATTACTATTGTTATGCGAAATAGACAAATCTAACAGTAATTCGTTGGATTTCATTTTATAAGATGGTAAAATAGCTTCAGAACGATGGGGAAATCCGTCGTAGAGTATCCGTCAATTATAGATATACAAACATGTAGCAGCAGGAGAAGGAGGAACGATGGACAGCATTTTTCATAGAATCAGTGTTCGCAGGTATGAAGACAAACAGGTGGAAAAAGAAAAGTTGATGCAGATTTTGCGGGCGGGTATGCAGGCACCCAGCGCGTGCAACCAGCAGCCGTGGGAATTTTATGTGGTGACGAATCCGGAAAAGATCAAAGCGCTTTCCAAAGCGACACCCTATGCGGGATGTGCAGCAAACGCGCCGGTCGTAATCGTGCCTGTATATCGGAAGGAAGGACTGATTGCTCCGGATTTTGCGCAGATTGACCTTTCGATTGCACAGGAAAACATGTGGCTTGAAACGGATGCACAGGGGCTTGGCGGTGTGTGGATCGGAATCGCTCCGATGGAAGAACAGATGGAGGAAGTTCATAAGCTGCTGGAGCTGCCAAAAGAGGTGGCGGTATTTTCCCTGTTTGCGCTCGGATATCCGGCGGAAAGCCGCGCGCAGGAAGATCGCTTCCATCCGGAGCGGATTCATTTTCTGGAGTGAAACAGAGTTCGAGTGCGGACGTGAGCCGTGTCAGGAGCCTATGATGAAAACATTCAAAAACGGAGAACAACATGATAACAGTATTATGCTATAAAAAATGCACCACCTGTCAGAAAGCATTCAAATGGCTGGATGCAAACGGCGTGGAGTACAAAGAGCGCGCGATCAAAGAAGAGAATCCAACCTATGAGGAACTCAAAACGTGGTATGAAAAGAGCGGACTGCCGCTGAAAAAATTCTTCAACACGAGCGGAATGCTCTATAAGGAGCTGGGATTAAAGGATAAGCTGCTGGAAATGTCCGAAGAAGAGCAGCTAAAGCTTCTTTCGACGGACGGAATGCTCGTGAAGCGTCCGCTCGTAGTCGGAGAGAAAACGGTGTTGACCGGATTTTCTGAAAAAACCTGGACAGAGCAGCTTTTAGGAAAAAACAGCTTAGGATGAGAAACAGCGGAAAGGAGCTGGGGTATGAAACTGTTATTTCGGCAGAGATTTTTTTCGTGGTTTGACAGTTACGATATTTACGATGAAGACGGCAATACAGTGTATGTGGTAAAAGGGCAGCTTTCCTGGGGACACTGCCTGAAAGTCTTCGATGCGTCAGGACAGGAGCTGGGGACGGTTAAAGAAAAAATCCTGACCTGGCTGCCGAAGTTCGAACTGTATGAGGGCAGCAGCTACGTTGGATGTATCAGCAAGGAGCTGTCCTTTTTCAAACCCCGCTATGATATCGACTGCTGTGGCTGGCATGTAGAGGGCAGCTTTCTGGAATGGGATTATTCCATTACCGGGGCAGCAGGAGAGCAGGTAGCAGTGATTTCAAAAGAAATATTCCATATGACGGACACCTATGTTCTTGATATTGTCAATCCGGTGAACGCGCTGCGAGTGCTGATGTTCGTGCTGGCGATCGACGCGGAAAAATGCTCCCGGAGTTCAAACTGAGTGCGCGGCAAAGAGAATCAGGGGTCAGAAGCCGGTCAAAGCCTTCTGGGAAAGGCTGAATGATGAGCAATAGGAAGATTTATGGTGAAACAGAATACGACAATCATTTATGAGAATACAGTTGCAGGGACATTCGTCCGCAGAATGAACCGATTCACGGCAGAGGTGCTGATTGACGGAGCACCGCAGATTGTTCATGTGAAAAATACAGGGCGTTTGCAGGAGCTTCTGATGCCGGAAGCAAAGGTAACACTGCAGAAGACATTGAACCCAAATCGAAAAACGGCATATGATCTGATTTCTGTATACAAACCAAAGCTAAAATGGGTGAATATCGACAGTCTGGCACCGAACGCTTTGATGAAGCAGCAGTTAATGAGTTTGAACTACGAGCTGGTGAAGCCAGAATATACCTATGGGGAATCCAGAATTGATTTTTATATGGAAAGAGACGGGGAAAGATTCCTGACGGAAGTAAAGGGCTGCACGCTGGCAGATGATTTGCATCTGGGAACCGGATTATTTCCGGATGCACCAACGGAGCGAGGCGTGAAGCACTTGCATGAACTGGCAAAAGCAGCAAAGGAAGGCTATCATTGCTCAATTGCCTTTGTGATTCAGATGAATGGAATTCATCGGGTAATGCCAAACGAAGCGGCACAGCCGGAGTTTAAGGAAGCACTTGTGAAGGCTGCCAAGGAGGGTGTCCAGATCGTCTGCTACAGCTGCCATGTAGAGGCTGACAGCATAAAAATTACAGGCGTAGTGGAAGATACTTCAAGATTTGTGGAGGCACAGAGGAGGAAGTCGGAATGACTGGAGAAATGATGTGGGAGGCATATTGCCGTACAACGAATACGAATTGCAATACACGGCACGATATATGGAAGTTTTGCGGCGGCGGTGCGGCTGCTGACGAACTTGCGAATCTTGTACTCGCCGGAATAAAGACTGCAACTGCAAGCACAAAACTCGCCTATGAACTGGATGGTGAAAACTTGCCGGAAGTCGGGACATACAGTGTGATTCTTTTTGACAATGAGGAGGCGGCGTGTATCATCCGTGATACAAAAGTATCTGTTGTTCCGTTCAATCAAGTCAGCGCAGACCACGCTTTCAAAGAGGGCGAAGATAACCGCAGCTTGAAAAAATGGCGCGAAGTGCATCGGAGAGCTTTTACTCCAGACTATAAGGCCGTTGGTCTGGATTTCGATGAAAAGGGAGATTGCGTCTTGGAAGAATTTGAAGTGGTATATCGGTAAAGCAAAATTCAGGTGAACGAAATCGCTGCACGATGGCCCGTCAAGGCTGTGGTGCAGTTTTCTCTTTAACCTAAAAAGAGGTCAGGGGTCAACCCTCCTCCCGGTCAAAACCGGTGGCACTGGCATTGAGAGAAGATGCAGATTATCAGAAACGATATTACAAAAATGAGCGTTGACGCAATCGTCAATGCTGCCAACAGTTCTCTTTTGGGCGGTGGTGTGAACGGCTGCCTTCATCGTGCATCCGTGGTCAAAGGGGCAGACCGTGCGTCAAACTCAAAAATCTTGCTAATGTTTGTCAAGCAGATTTTTGAAGATTTCGAGAACCTTGAGAACAAAAAAGAGAGTAACCTTAATAAGACCTGCTGTTGCAGGCCGGCAGTTAACAGCTATAATGAAAGCGGACAGATTTACTTGTACAACTCCATTGCACGAGCGTAGTAGATCCGCAGAAACTTATTGACGGCAGCCATTTTGGCTACGTTGTATGGTTTCCCTTCCTGTTCCTTTTTGAGCAGAAAAAGGTAAACAGGATCGTCCTGAGGTTTTGTCAGTTTGAGAGCCTGCATTACCTCAAAACAAGCTTTTCTGAGAGCCGGGTTGCCACGTTTGGAGATGTGACGATTCCGGCTCTCGAATTGTCCGGACTGATATGGCGGAGCATCATTGCCGGCATAAGCATTGAGTGCTTTGCCACTGTGAAAACGGCGAATGTCACCGATTTCTCCAAGAATGATCGGTCCCAGTCGGTCCCCCACGCCGGCCATAGAACGAAGCACTTTGTACTCCGGCATGGTCTCTGCTATGATCCGCATTTGAAGATTGATCTCATCGGCAGCTTTCTGAGATGTGGATACGAGATCAACACATTGATCCTGAGTCATTGCGGATAAGGGATTTTCTCCACGGGTGGTAACACTGTTAAGGACCAGCTCATAGATAGCCAGTCCCTTAGAACCGGCAAAACGATCCTTGGTCTTTTTGACTAGGACTTGATAGCTGTCCAGGAAACGTGTCTTGCCCATCTTACGGATTACATCGAAAGACTTGAAACGCTTAATGAAACGCAGAAGCACACAGTTGTCGGGATCCCTGCTTTTAAGAGGAAGAATGGTCGTAATGCCGGGCATTGTTTCATCCAGAAGGCTGAGCAGCTGAACTTTGGCAACAGTTAGGGTTGATATCCTCTGACTGTATTGCCTGGACAGAAAACGGAGATCTTCATACTTCTGGTCCTGAGGAGTGTAAGGAATCAGCGAATAGGACTTCTCAAGGGCATACTGAGCGATTCGCAGAGAATCACGTTTGTCCGTTTTCGCCTTTCTGAGTTCGGTATCGCCATACTTCTTCATCTGGTATGGATTGATCAGACAGACTGGGAGTTCCGCCTCCGTGAAGGCTTTCAGGAGTGGATAGTGGTAGTGGCTGGTGGGCTCCATAAGGATGGTTGGAGGCTCTGAAGTCCTCTTGATGTAATCTACCAATGCCTGCAGCTCATCAGCGACATGGTGGACATCAAAAGGTTTGGCACGGATGCTGCCATCTCCATTGAGAATGGCAACGGTGCTCTTGGATTTTGAAACATCGATACCAACAGCAATCATAAGAAAGACGCTCCTTTCGTAAGTGATTTATGATTGGATCCAGCTCTTCAAGGTTCACTCATATTCTTTCGTTAAACGGGAGAAGCAATCTTTCCCAACTTGCTGAATCGAATGTAGAACAATGAAGGCGGGCTGACACATTTAACTTCGGGCGTGGTGTCCCAATCGGAAATTACGTCAGACCAATCACCTTCATCATAAAGAAAGAGCAGAGACTGTAAAAGCCTCTACTCATATATTAAGAATCGGAATTTGGAGGAACTTATGATGAAAAAAATGATAATGGCATTATGCATATTCATTTGTGCGTTTACTTTAGTTGCGTGTTCTGGACAACAAACAAACGAATCACTTACTTTAGGTGTCAATGCGATAATAACAGAAATTGATAAAGAAAATAAAATTATAACCACAAAAGATAGCGGAGAAGAAGGTGTTTTAGGGGATGATTGCCTTATTGATTGTTCCCAAATTCCTATGATTTATTGTAATTATGATACACAAGATGTTGTAGATATAACACTTGATGATTTACAGGTGGGGGACGAAATCATTTTGGCTATTCGGAGTTCGGAAATAGAAAATCTTCAAAAGGAAGATGACAATAAAGCAAAAATAGCAGTTGAACAATTACAATTAGGTACACAGAGAATTAAATAATTCCCAGTTTGTCGATGATTGTCAACTGAGATAATGTCATAGGGCATTGTTCCGAAATTTTTTCATAACCCGCAAAAAGTGGGCTTGATAGAATACTTCCATTCATGCTATAAACTACCATAGATTCCATAAGCGAGTGACCTGAAAAGGCCGCTCGCTTTTTTGTTTTCCACGAAACATGAAGGGAGGAACGCAATGCCAAATAAAACGCAAGAATATCTTAATCTCGCCCAGCAAACGGCAAAGGAACTGACCCGGTATTGGGAAAACTGGACGGACTATCTGACCACTGCATCCCGGTTGTATAAATACCGCTATGCAGACCAGCTCATGATCTACGCCCAGCGCCCGGATGCTACCGCCTGTGCCAGTTTCGACCTCTGGAACAACCGCATGAACCGCTACGTCAGGCATGGCTCCAAGGGCATCGCCCTGTTAGACCAGTCCAGCAGTGTCCCACGTCTGCACTATGTCTTTGACGTGAGCGATACCGGGGTGCGCCGCAATTCTCGTGACCCTGAGGTGTGGCAGCTCGGCCCTGATCTGGTTCAGCCTGTGTCAGAAATGCTTGCCAGAGAATACGGTGTCCGGCATGAACGAATCACCCAGCAGATCGCGGACATTTGCGGCAAGCTGGTGGATTCCTATTGGGATAACAACAGCGGTGACATTCTCGACATCGTTGACGGCTCGTTCCTGATGGATTATGATGAAGCCGGACAGGAGTTCCAGTTCAAAAGTGCCGCTGCAATCAGCATCACCTATGCTGTCCTTGAACGATGCGGTTTTGAGCCGGAAGGACATTTTGACCGGGACGATTTTCAGGCCATCTTCTCCTTTTCCACTCCTGCCGCCGTGTATGCGTTGGGCACCGCAGTCAGCGAGTGCAGCCGGGATGTGCTGCGCAACATCGAAAGAACCGTAAAAACGACAATCCGCCGCCGCAATGTAGAAAGGAGCCAGTATGAATATGAACAGCAGGAACGTGACCTACTCGACCGTCGGGGACTACCAGCTCCCGAACCTGACCCTGCCCCAGCAGGAGAAAGCACTGGGCAAATACGGCAGACTGCGCCGGACTTACCTGATGAAGCATCGCCCGGTGCTGTACAATTCGATGCTCCTGTCGGGGACTCTGCATCCGCACCTGTTGGAAGTGGAACAGACCGCAGAGAGCCGGATGCAGCAGACCATGCAGGAACTGCTGAAGCAGAACCCGGCTCCGAACAAAGAGCGGCATCAGATGGAGTGGGTGCAGCACATGAACAGCCTGAAAGCACAGGCCGAGGAACTGGTGATGAACGAGCTGATTTACAGCTAAGTTTCTTCGATGTGGCTATTCCCACCGAAGCCGAACAAATTGAATCCATCGACCAAGCGGAGAGCGAAAAATCGCCCTCCGCTTTTGTTTTGTCTCAGGCCGAGATTGAAAATGCGCTGCGGAGAGGTTCCAATTTTGAAGATAGCAAACTTCGGATATGGCAAATTTATCAGATGCAGCCTGACCGAAAGCTCCGGGCAAAAGCTCTCGCCAAAGAATACGCAC
>ENA-OROL01001783-OROL01001783.1-human-gut-metagenome-genome-assembly--contig:-NODE-1783-length-16471-cov-5.127558_pt1 | contig 16471 bp, 19 predicted proteins | sample MGYA00242128_ERZ509048 | MGnify/ENA primary metagenome ERZ509048 (study PRJEB26280, sample SAMEA2338750) | human gut metagenome | biome: human gut; feature: human-associated habitat; material: faeces...
CATCGCGCAAGGTGCTCATAATTTCAGCGCCCGAGTAGTCTTTTGCGGCGTGCATACGCTTTCTCGAAGTACCGCCGCCGTGGGTGGTAACCATGGTGCCGCCGGGCGTTTTATCGAACTCAACGCCGAGTTCATTAAGCCACTTAATAGCCCCGGGTGCGTCGCAAACAAGCTTTGAAAGCAGCTCGCGCTTTGCCGCGAAATGACCGCCGCCGAATGCGTCTACAAAGTGTATAGCCGGCGAATCGTTCGGTTTATCAGCCGCCTGGATACCGCCCTCAGCCATCATTGTGTTGGCGTCGCCTATGCGCAGCTTTGTAACTATCATAGTTTTAGCGCCGACGTTATCCGCCTCAATAGCGGCTGAAGCGCCCGCGCCGCCGCCGCCGATTATAAGCACGTCAACATCGTATGTAACGTCGTTTAAATCAACGTCGTCCGCCTTAATGCGGCTGTGCGCCTCAAGCATTTCGCAAAGCTCGTGCGGCACCTGTTCGCCCTTGTTCGGACCTATTTTAAGGGTGGAAAATTCGCTCTTTTTATAATCGGGGTGGTAAGCCGCCAAAAGGGCGTCCTTTTCGTCCGCGGTCATACGGCGCGGCTCTAATGCAATGTTATCTTCTCTTGCAGCCTCAACCGCCTTTAAAGATTTTTCAAATTCTTTTGAATACATAATCTGCGCGCCTCCTTATTTCTCAATTTCGCGGTTGTTGTAAAGCTCTTTAAGCTCTTCAACAGGCTTGCCCATAAGCGACTCTATAATCTCGGTAAACGCGCCCTCTTTAATTTCCTCAACGCGTTTTTCAAGGTGTTCTGACTTCGGCTCTATATACTTGCCGTTAAGTCTGCGCGCAAGCATTGCAACCTGCGGATGCGAAATACCGGCAGGACAGCGTGATGAGCACACGCCGCACATAACGCAGTCAAAGGATGCCTCGGCGCACTTTTCAAGCTCGCCGCGCTGCGCGTATGCTATGTACTGCATGACGTTGAGCCCCTGAGGACACGCCTTGGTGCAGGCGTTGCAGCCTATGCAACTGTATATCTCGGGGTAGAGCTGCATCATGACCTGCTCTTCGGGCGATACCTTTTCGATATCGTAGACCTGCTTTACGAGCGGGAAGAAGGGCAGTGTCGCAACGTACATATCGTTTTCGACCTTGGTCTGGCAGGCAAGGCAGACGCGAAGCTCGCGGTCGCCCTTGATGCGGTAGATGGTGGCGCAGGCGCCGCAGAATCCGCAGCGGCAGCCGCAGCCGCGCACGAGCTGATAGCCCGCGTATTCCATCGCGCCCATGATAGTCAGGCTTGACGGAACGGTGTATTTTTTACCCATAAGGTAGACGTTTACCATATTATCCATAGTTATGGTCATTCCTTTCTTACTTTTAAGGCGTTATGTCGCGGGATCAATATTCGGGCGGCAGCTCGTCAAGCTCGGCAAAGCTGAACACGGGGCCGTCTTTGCAGACGTACTTTGAGCCTATGTTGCAGCGTCCGCACTTGCCGATACCGCATTTCATGCGAAGCTCCATCGTCGTCCAGACCTGCTCGGGGCTGAAGCCCTGCTCGTTGAGTCCGGCAAGAGTGAACTTTATCATGATGGGAGGTCCGCACATTACAACGGTCTTGGAGGTGTCGAAGTTCAGTTCCTTTACATAGTTGGGAACAAAACCGACGTGTCCGTCCCAGCCGTCCTGCGGACGGTCGATGGTGAGGTGAACATTGAAGCCCGGCTCCTTCATCCACTCGTTCGTGATCTCGGGATAGTCAACAAGATCGTCCTTTGAGCGCGAACCGTAAACGATATCGACGGTGCCGTACTTGTCGCGGTTGTCGCGGATGTAGTTTATGACCGAGCGGAGCGGAGCGAGTCCGATACCGCCGGCGACGAACACAAGATCCTTGCCCGCGAACTCGGTGTCAACGGGAAAGCCGTTGCCGTAGGGGCCGCGGATGGTCAGCTCCTGACCCACCTCGATGAGGTGAAGCCATGTGGTAAGGCAGCCGCATTTTTTGATGCTGAATTCCATGTATTCGCGGTTTGTGGGGGATGAGGTGATGGAGAACATCGCCTCGCCCTTGCCGGGAATGGAAAGCATTGCGCACTGACCGGGGATGTGCTCAAAGCACTTTCCGCCGCCGATGGCGTTTACGCGGAAGGTCTTTACATCGGGTGTATCCCGGCGGATATCGGTGACGACACCGATATGCGGGAAAAGAAGATTCTGTTCCATTACTTATGCTCCTTTCCCAGCGTCTTTATGACCTTGACTATGTTGAGGTGCTGCGGGCATTTCACAACGCATCTGCCGCAGCCGACGCAGGAGAACACGCCCTCGTTGTTTTCGGGATAGTAGACCAGCTTGTGCATGAATCTCTGGCGGAATCTTTCGACCTGCGTGAGTCTCGGCTGACCCGCGGACATACGGGTGAACTCGGAGAACATGCAGGAATCCCAGCAGCGGTATCTCTGAACACCGTGACCGGTGTCATAGTCGCGGATATCATAGCACTGGCAGGTGGGGCAAACGAAGGTGCAGGTGCCGCAGCCGAGGCATGCCTCGGAGAGCTCTGCCCACTTCGGAGAGCCGAACAGCTCCATGGTCTTGCCGGCGCCGAAGCCCTCTGTGGTGAGGTCATAGAGCGGGGTCTTTGCGAGATTGTCGCGCGCGACCGTCTTTTCGGCTTCCACGACGTCGAGATCGGCGTCTGCGGCATCCTCAAGAACGCCGAGAGAATCGAGAAGAGCCGCGCCCTTTTCGGTCTTTGCGTCGAGATAGAGGCTGTCGCCCGCAAAAATGCAGGAAACGTCGCCCGCAGGCTCGGCGGGGTCGATGCCGAAGGTGTGGCAGAAGCAGGAGGTCTCGGGCTCGCGGCAGGCAACGGTCACGACCACGCCCTTTTCGCGGCGCGCCTTGTAATAGGCGTCCACGGGGTTAGAGAGGAACACACGGTCGAGGATGCCGAAGCTTGCTGCGTCGCAGGCACGCACGCCGAACACGACAAAGTCGCGTCCGCCGTAGCTGTTGTCAACGAGGTCGATCTTTCTTCCGCCCTCGGTGGTCTTCATCGCGTAGAGGTTCTCGCTCTGCGGGAAGAAAAGATCCTTGGGAGACTTGACGGTGTTGAGCGCGTCGGCGGCATACTCGGTGCCCTCGCTCCAGAGCTTGTAGGACACGTCCTTTTCGCCGCGGACGGGCAGGTATAGTTCTTTTGTTTCCGAGATCGCCGCAAAGAGGCGGTCCAGTCCGGAGGCTTTAATCTTTTTCATCTGATCTTCCCTCCTCATTTAAGATTTGAACCCGGCTCTGCATCGCCCTCGGTGAAGGCGGTGAGAGGTCCGCGCGTCTCGGAATCGGCGCCTGCCTGGAAATCTCCGTAGAGGCTGTCGATATCCTTGATGAACTTGCGGTTCAGAAGGTGGAGCGGGATGTGCTGCGGGCATACGCGGGAGCACTCGCCGCAGTCGGTGCAGCGTCCGGCAACATGGAACGCACGGATGATGTGGAACATATTTTCTTCAAAATCCGTCGTGGGCGCCTTGGACGCGATACCGGAATTCTCATTGTCGAAAACGCACTTTTCGCAGGTGCAGACGGGACATACGTTGCGGCAGGCGTTGCAGCGGATGCAGCGTGAAAGCTCGCCGCGCCAGAAGGCGAATCTCTCGTCGGGCGTCATCGCCTCGAGCTTTTCGACCTCGGCCATGCGATCGACGGCGTCGGGGTTGGGCCCCTCGTCGCAGATGATCTCGTCGCTCACGGCATGAACTCTCTTGCCGTCGGTGAGGCACTTCATCAGCCTGACGTCGTTCTTCTTTACGGTCTTGTCGCCGTAGAGAGTGTGAACGGTAAGCTCGTCGCCCTCCCCGTCCTCGACGGAGGTGATGCCGCGGATGCCCATATCGCGCAGCTTGTTTATGTCAGCCTTGCCCGAGCAGCCGATGCCGAGGATATAGACCTTCTCGCGCGGCACGCGGTGCTCCTTTATCAGCATATTTATGCCGTAGGTGTCGCAGGGCTTGGCAAGGATCAGCGTCGTGCCGTCCTTTTTGCAGGCGTTTATCAGGTATTTGCAAAGATTCGCGCCGCAGAATTCATCGTAAATGAAGTTTGCCTCAAATTCCTCGGGGGTCTCAAAGACGGCAGGAGTGCGTTCCCAGTCGAACTCACCGCGGATCCAACCCAGCACGCGCTGAGCCTTGCCCTCGGCGAGAAGCTCCCCGACCCGTTTCTTAATCAGTTCAGATTTTCCTTGCATCTCAGATCCCTCAACTTTTTATTTTCTCCCAGCTCGGTGACGGTCTTGACGAAATCGTTCATAACGCCGGCGAATCTTACGCCTTCGGCGGCGGAGACCCATTCAACGCGGGTGCGCTCCTTTTCAATGCCGAGATAATCGAGCATTGAGAAGAGCATGGTCATGCGGCGGCGTGCATAGTAGTTGCCCGTAGAGTAGTGGCAGTCTCCGGGGTGACATCCGCAAAGGATCACACCGTCGGCGCCGCGCTCAAATGCACGCAGCACGAATATGGGGTTCACGCGGCAGGAGCAGGGCACGCGGATTATCTTTACGTTTGCGGGATAGGAAAGGCGACTCGTTCCCGCAAGGTCGGCGCCCGCATACGAGCACCAGTTGCAGCAGAACGCCACTATCGTGGGTACGAAGCCTTCCGCGGCGACCGCAGCGTTTTCTTTTTCGTTAACGTTTGTCAGCGACATATCGCATCCACCTCCGCAAGGATCTGTTTGTTTGCAAAGCCCTTAAGGTCCATGGCTCCGGACGGGCAGGTAACGGTGCAGGCACCGCAGCCCTGGCACACAGCCTCGTTTACGACAGCCACGCGGCGATCGACCATCTTGCCCGCGATGCGGTACTGACGGACTTCATAGCTTATGGCTCCGTAGGGGCAGACATTCTGGCACATCGAGCAGCCGTTGCACATCATCTCGTCGGAATGAGCCACGCAGGGGTTGCCCTTGAGCTTATCCTTGGCGAGAAGAGCGATGACCTTCGACGCGGCAGCCGACGCCTGAGCGACGGTCTCGGGAACATCCTTCGGTCCCTGGCATACGCCGGAGAGGAAGACGCCCGCTGTCGGGCTTTCGACGGGACGCAGCTTTGCGTGCGCCTCGGTGAAGAAGTTGTTGGTATCCATGCTCGCGGTGAGCATAGTGGCTATATGGCGAACGCCCGCGGACGGCTCGATAGCCGCTGCAAGCACGACAAGGTCGGCGTCGATGATGACCTGACGGTTCTCGATAAGGTCGGCACCCTGAACTTCAAGCTTGTCGCCCTTCTTTGTGACCTTGCCGACGTTGCCCTTGATGTATTCGACGCCGTACTGTTCGACCGCGCGGCGGTAGAACTCATCAAAGTTCTTGCCGGGGGTACGCACGTCGATGTAGAAGACGTGAACATCGGTATCGGGGTATTTCTCGCGTATCATCATCGCGTGCTTCGCGGTGTACATACAGCAGATCTTGGAGCAGTAGGTCTTGCCCTTGGAGGCGTCGCATCTCGAACCCACGCACTGTACGAAGACGATGGTCTTCGGGTGCTTTCCGTCGGAGGGACGGAGGAGAATGCCCTTGGTGGGGCCTGCGGCGTTCATGAGACGCTCAAGCTCGAGAGAGGTGATGACGTCCTTGTTGTCGGCATATCCCAGCTCGCCGTAGCGGGAGGGATTTATCATGTCAAAGCCGGTGGCAACGACGATGGCGCCGTACTGCTTTTCGATGATCTCGTCCTTCTGCTCAAAGTCGATGGCGCCCGCCGAGCATTTCATCTTGCAAAGGCCGCACTTGCCGGTCTTGAAGTGGATGCAGGCGTTCGTGTCGATGACCGGCACCTTCGGCACCGACTGTGCGAATGGCATATAGATCGCGCCGCGTGTGCAGAGGTTCATATCGAACTCGGAGGGAGTCTTTCGGGAGGGGCAGCCCTCGGTGCAGACGCCGCAGCCGGTGCACTTTGTGGCATCGACGTATCTTGCCTTCTTTTTGATCTTTACCGTAAAGTTGCCGACGAATCCCTTTACCGATTCGACCTCGCTGTAAGTGTAAAGACCGATATGCTCGTTCTGAGCCGCATCGACCATTTTAGGCGTGAGGATACATGCCGAGCAGTCGAGCGTCGGGAAGGTCTTGTCGAGCTGAGCCATATGACCGCCGATGGTCGGCAGCTTTTCGACGATGTCAACGTCGTATCCCGCGTCGGCAATATCAAGAGCCGACTGGATGCCTGCGATACCGCCGCCGATGACCAGCGCGCGCTTTGTGACGGGGCTTTCGCCTGCGGTCAGGGGCGCGTCGAGCTGCACCTTGGCAACTGCGGTGCGGGCAAGGATTATCGCCTTTGCCGTAGCCTCGGTCTTGTCTTTATGTATCCATGAGCAGTGCTCGCGGATGTTTGCGACCTCTACCATGTAGGGGTTGAGCCCCGCTCTTTCCGCAGTCTTGCGGAAGGTCGCCTCGTGCATTCTCGGCGAGCAGGAGCAGATAACAACACCGTCAAGGAAGTGATCCTTTATTGCGTTTATGATGAGGGACTGACCGCCCTCGGAACACATATACTGATAATCCTGTGCGAATACGACTCCGGGTTCGTTCTTCATCGCTTCGGCGACCGCGTGAACGTCAACGGTCGCGGCGATGTTGGAGCCGCACCAGCATACGAATACTCCTATTCTGTGCATATTCCGATCCTCCTTAACCCTTGTATTTTCTGAATGCGCTGACTATTGCCTGCTGAGGAAGCTCGGGATCAAGCAGCGCGGGGATATCGTCGTCGTGCAGATGGTTCTGGCCCTGACGGCGCACCATAAGCGCGCGCGCAGCTTCGATGAGCTTTGCGGGCTCAACGCCGCGGGGGCATCTCTCGACGCAGGCAAAGCAGGTGAGGCACTTCCATACCGACTCGGAAGCAAACAGCTTGTCGGTCTCGCCGTGCTCTACCATGTAAACGAACTGGTGCGGATGATATTCCATCTCACCGTAGGCGGGGCAGGTGGCGGAGCACTTGCCGCACTTCATGCACTTGCGTGTGTTGACGCCGCTGATACGCACGATCTCGGCGGCGGTCTCTTTTTCTCTGTTTATGTTGCTCATGTGCTCACCTCAGTTTTCATCGGCAACGCCCAGCGCGCGGGCAAGAAGCTCGGTGAAGTAGTAAACGGGAAGCTCGCCGCCGCCGTTGACCTTGAGATTGTACATGCAGAGCGGGCAGGCGGTGATAAGGCTTGCGGCTCCGCTGTCGGATGCCGACGCGGTGATGATGTGGCTTCTCTTCTCCGCGAATTTCTTATCCTCGAGCGTGACATATCCGCCGCAGCACTCGTTGCGCTGTGCGTATTTTACCGGAGTCGCGCCGAGAGCCTTGATAAGTCCCTCTATCGCCTCGGGATTCTCGGGATCGTCGAACATAAGCTCCTTACCGGGACGGAGCAGAAGACATCCGTAGTATGCGCCGACCTTTTCGCCCTTCAGGGGGTTCACCACCTTCTTTGCGAGCTCATCGTAGCCGATGACATCGCGCAGAAGCTCTATGTAGTGATAGACCTTGACCTCGCCGCAGTAGGGGACGTCGTTTTTCATATAGCTGTTGACCTTGTTGCGGATCTCCTCGTTGTTCTTCATATCCTCGTTGACGCGCTTGATGACATTGTAGCAGGCGGAGCAGACGGTGACAAGATCCGTTCCGGCTTCACGTGCAGCCATCAGGGCACGCACCGAGGCAAGACGGGTGGCAACGGCATCGGTCGGGGTGGGGTACACACCGCCGCAGCACTGCCATTCGGGGACCTCGCGGAGCTCTATGCCGAGAGCCTTTGCAGACGCGCGGGCAAACCTGTCAAGCTCCTTGGCCTTTGTGCGCAGGGTACAGCCGGGATAATAACTGAATACCATGTTTTATTTCCTTTCTGATCTGAATTGTAGCCTATTTCAGCGCCGTATTTAATAGCGCTTTCGGGGATGCCGTCAAAGGCGGCACCCCCAAAGCCGGAAACCGGGCGATCAGACCATCTGTTCGGGATGGAAGACCTCGTCGAATTTCTCAGCGGTGAGGAATCCGAGGGATACGCACGCTTCCTTAAGAGAAATGTTTTCGTTGTAAGCTTTCTTTGCGGTCTTGGCGGCGTTCTCGTAGCCGATGTAGGGATTGAGAGCTGTAACGAGCATAAGCGAGTTATGCAGGTTGCTGTACATTTTGTCCTTGTTTGCCTTGATGCCGACGGCGCAGTTGTTGTTGAAGGAAACGATGGACTCGGCAAGCAGGCGGGCGGACTGCAGGAAGTTGTATGCGCTGACGGGCATGAAGACGTTCAGCTCGAAGTTGCCCTGAGAGGCAGCCATGCCGACGGCAACATCGTTGCCCATGACCTGCACGGCGACCATGGTGACAGCCTCGCACTGGGTGGGGTTGACCTTACCGGGCATGATGGATGAGCCGGGCTCGTTGGCGGGAATGGTGATCTCGCCGAGGCCGAGTCTCGGACCGGATGCGAGCCAACGGACGTCGTTGGCGATCTTCATCATATCGGCGGCAAGAGCCTTGAGTGCGCCGTGTGCGAACACGATCTCGTCCTTGGAGGTGAGAGCGTGGAATTTGTTTTCGGCAGTGACGAAATCCTTGCCGGTGAGGTCGGCGACAGCCTTTGCGACTCTGACGTCAAAGCCCTTGGGGGCGTTGAGTCCGGTGCCGACGGCGGTTCCGCCGAGAGCGAGCTCCTTCAGCTCGGGAAGAGCGATCTCGAGCAGCTTCTTGTCCTTTTCAAGGCTGGATCTCCAGCCGGATATCTCCTGAGAGAAGGTGATGGGCGTTGCATCCTGGAGGTGGGTGCGTCCGCTCTTTACGATGCCCTCGTTTTCGGCTTCGAGCTTCTTGAAGGTGGAAACGAGCAGATCGATGGCGGGAATGACCTTGTCCTCGATGGCGATGACGGCTGCAATGTGCATTGCGGTCGGGAAGGTGTCGTTGGAGGACTGGCTCATGTTGATGTCGTCATTGGGGTGGCAGAGCTTAGAACCGGCGATCTCGTTGGCGCGGTTTGCAATGACCTCGTTGGCGTTCATGTTGGACTGTGTGCCCGAACCTGTCTGCCATACGACGAGCGGGAAATGTGCATTCAGCTTGCCGGAAATGACCTCGTCGCAGGCGGCGGAGATCGCACCGAGCTTTTCGGCAGTCATCTTGGCGGGCTTCAGCTCGCTGTTGGCGATGGCGGCAGCCTTCTTGAGTATACCGAAAGCGTGAATGATCTCCTGCGGCATGGTCTCGATGCCGACACCGATGTCGAAGTTCTCATGGCTTCTCTCGGTCTGGGCAGCCCAGTAGACGTTTGCGGGGACTTTTACTTCACCCATAGAATCGTGTTCGATACGGTATTCCATTTTTTTCTCTCTTCCTTGATTAAAAATATTTTTTTAAATGCTTGATTTTAAGCGGTATTCGGCGATTTATGGCGTTTTTTCCTGCTTTTTGATTCGAAAGCCGCCTCATCGCACTCTACGCGCATTATACGATAATTATATCACTTTGTTATAAAACTGTCAATCCCGCTCCGACAGTTTTCAATAAAAAAAGACAACAATATTCGCCCCACGGACAGGTATGAAAACTGTGCAATTAGACACACAGGGCTGCCGCGCAGTGCGCGGCAGCCCGTTTTGCCGTTTTTTGGCTATATGACGAGATTGTACTTTTCCGCGAGCCTTATCGGATGATAGGACAGCTTTGACTGCCGCAGCCCCGGCTCGCCGCAATCCTCCTCGCGGTTGACGGTCACGGCACGCCCCTCGAAGTGCGCCGCGAACTCGCGGAACACGGCAGGGTACGCACCGGGAAATGCACGGTCGGCTTTTTCGATGTGGATGTCGAGCATGCCCGCCGTGACCTCGCCGAAGGTGAACGCGGCAACGGCATCGCCGGCATAGAGAAGTATGCCCTCCTGCCCGTATTCCGTCCAGTGTGACAGCACTTCCTCTATCGCACGGCGCTCCGCATCGAACACCGCGTCGGTCTTTCCCTCGGCGGCAAGTCCGGCATAATATGCGTCGATGAACTTTCGTGCCGCGGGGATGTTCGCTTCGCATATCGCCTCGGTGTGCCATGCCGGAAAGGTCGCCCTGAACTTGTTTATATGGTTGCGCTGACCCGAAAGATGCTTTCCGCCGAGCGAGATCATCTTTTCCGTGTCGTAGATATAGTCGTTCCAGTCGCGGTCCTGCCACACCTCCGCCTCGGGGTAAAGCGACAGAATGAGCGCCCGCTCCTCCCACGAAAGGCAGCAGAAGAACCGCGCGCCGCCCTCGACCAGACGCATAACGGCTTTTTTCACCTCCCCGGCGTGCGGAATACCGTCGGCGGCGGCATTTTCGTCGCCCGGAAAGTACACCTTGGGGCAGGCATATGCAAATTCATGTGAATAGGCGCGTGCGCGTGCATCGGGGAACGAATCGGGATCGATATCGGGATCGACCGCATAGCGCAGATAAAGCACCTCGCCGCCTTCTGACTCCTCGTGCGCAAGCTCACTGCCGTAATAATCGCGCCACATGACCACATTTGCGGGAGTCATGTCGCAGATCTCGCCGCGGTATGATGAAAAAACGCGCGCAAGCATGGGGATATCACCGATCCCCGGGGACCTGAAACTTATCATGAGACCTTTTTATATACATTACTATGTAGTGATCTTTTATCGCCGGCACTGAATACACATCCGGGATCGCCAAAGGCAATCCCGGATGTGTGTTTTTTAATTAGCCAAGCTTTGCCTGGTTGATCTTGATGCCGGGGCCCATCGTAGAGGCGATAACGCAGCTCTTGATGTACTGACCCTTTGCGGACGCGGGCTTCGCTTTGATGATGGCGCTCATGAGAGTATTGAAGTTCTCGCTGAGCTTCTCCTCACCGAAGGAGACCTTGCCGATCGGGCAGTGGATGATGTTGGTCTTGTCAAGACGGTATTCGATCTTACCTGCCTTGGCTTCCTTGACCGCACGGGCAACGTCGGGGGTAACGGTGCCTGCCTTGGGAGAAGGCATAAGTCCCTTGGGGCCGAGCACCTTACCGAGACGGCCGATCATACCCATCATATCGGGGCTGGCGATAACGACGTCGAAGTCGAACCAGTTTTCTTTTGTGATCTTGTCGATGTACTCCTGATCGCCGACGTAATCGGCACCGGCGTCGAGAGCAGCCTGGACCTTGTCGCCCTTTGTGAAAACAAGGGTGCGGACAGTCTTACCGGTACCGTTGGGAAGTACCACGGCGCCGCGGACCTGCTGGTCGGCATGACGGGAGTCAACGCCCAGACGGACGTGGATCTCGACGGTCTCATCGAATTTTGCCTTGGCGGTCTTGCAGAGTATGCCCATCGCCTCGGCGGAGTCGTACTGACGGCTCCTGTCGTAAAGTTTTACGCTGTCTGAATATTTCTTGCCTTTTTTAGCCATTGCTCTTTACCTCCTCGTCTCAGTCCTCGACGGTGATGCCCATGGAGCGGGCGGTTCCGGCGATCATGCTCATTGCCGTCTCAACAGAAGCGGCGTTGAGGTCGGGCATTTTGGTCTCGGCGATCTTTCTTACCTGATCCTTGGTGAGCTTTGCCACCTTGGTCTTGTTGGGAGTCGCAGAGCCCTTCTCGATTCCGGCTGCCTTGAGGATCAGCACGGGTGCGGGAGGGGTCTTGGTTATAAAGGTGAAGGAACGGTCGGCATACACCGTGATAACAACGGGGATGATAAGACCGATGTCGTTTTTGGTTCTTTCGTTGAACTCTTTGGTGAATACCGGGATAGCAACACCGTACTGACCCAGAGCGGGACCGACAGGCGGCTGAGGAGTTGCCTTACCGGCGGGAAGCTGAAGCTTTATATAGCCCAGAACTTTCTTTGCCATTTTAAAAATACCTCCAAATGTGGTTAGTTGCGGAAGAAATCAGTGAAATTTTTCTTCCTCCCACGCGACCCTTGGGGTCGCTCTCATTTTGCCGGGGAGACGTTTTCGGCGTCAAACTCGACGGGAATATCGCGGCGTCCTCTCTTGATAAGGACGGTGACCTTTTTCTGATCCTCCGAGATCGACTGGACAGTACCGGTGTAGCCGTCAAACAGCCCGCCGTCTATCTTTACCTCGTCACCGACGGAAAGCATGAATTTCACTTTCTTTTCGTCAATGCCGAGCGCCTCGACCTCCGAATCAAGCAGCGGAGTGGGTCGTGAACCGGGACCGACAAAGCCCGTAACACCCGTGATGTTTCTCACAACATGCCAGCTCTCTTCGGTCATGATCATTTTGACCAAAACATAACCGGGGAAGATCTTGCTTTCGACTTCCTTTTCGGTGTCGCCCTTCTTTTCGACAACGGTCTCAACGGGGACCTTCACGTCGAATATAAGATGACCGAGCCCGCGGTTTTCAACGATCTTGACAAGGTTGGTCATTACCTTGTTCTCGTAACCGGAATACGTATGCACCACATACCAACGCACTCCGACGTTCATTTCGTTTATGTCGCTCATCGTCTGCTCAGAAGAGCTTGCCCAGAGCTATAATGCCCTTGGAGAACAGAAAATCCAACAGACCGATCAGAATTGCGAACGCGGCGACAAAGACAAGAACGATAACGGTGTTCTTCTTGACCTCGCGCTTCGGCGACCATACGACCTTTTTGAGCTCACTCTTGATGCTGCGGTTGAAATCCTGAAGTTTCTTTTTGAACTTGGGGTTCACAAAGTACAGAATAAGCAGCACGAGGGCAGCGAGAATAACGATACCGAAGGATACGACGGCATCCCACGGAAAACTCTTCTTCTCGGTGTCTTCGCTGTCATCGGCAGCGGTGGTCTCGTCGGAAGGCGCTGCGGTCGTCTCGTTGGACGCGGCAGCAGTGGTCTCCGCAGAACCCTCGGCACCGTCGGACGCGGCACCGTCAGTCGCAAAAATGTTGATCGAGAGCATGGAAAGCATCAGCGCCAGCGCCAGTATTGCAGCGAGACTCTTGAAAAATCTGACTGATGTCATTTTTCGCTCCCCCTTACTTTGATTCTCTGTGAAGAGTGTGCTTGCGGCAGAACTTGCAGTATTTCTTGAGTTCAAGCCTGTCCGGAGTGTTCTTTTTGTTTTTCTTTGTGTCGTAGTTTCTCTGCTTGCACTCGGTGCAAACGAGAGTAACCTTGACTCTTTGCTCATTGGCCATGCTTTTCGGCACCTCCTGTTTTGTGATTATTTGACCTTGCGGTCGGTGTACCTCCCTCCGTGCGGTACGGTATGTGGCACCCGCAAAAGGGCTTTTTGCGGCACGAAAAGGCACGCAAAAAAAGCTCTGCCGACAGAGGTAGAAATATTATAACATTCTATTGTCCCGATGTCAAGAGTTTTTCGGCCTTTTTCGGGACCCCGCACGGATTTTCTTAATTTTTTTGAAAAAACCTATTGATTTATCGTCCGCGGTGTGATATAATAGTCGCGTTATAGGGGTATAGCTCAGCTGGTAGAGTCGCGGTCTCCAAAACCGTTGGTCGTGGGTTCGAATCCTTCTGCCCCTGCCATGTTGTGTGGTCAAAATCGATCCGCACGAGAAAACAAGAGAAAACGGGAGATTTCGAGAGATTTCTCCCGTTTTTTCGACCCTGAATTTTTTCGAAAAAATACCGATCCATTTTGCGATTTTTTCCGACCACAAGGATCTGAACCCGCGAAAACGGGATTTTCTAAAAAAAGCGAAACCGAATTGAACAGCCGAAAGGACTTGAACCCACGATATGGTTCCAACCCTTTCGGCTTTTTTGTTGTCTTCACGGAATGTTTACAAATCAGCGACTACAAAACAAATCCCTCGGAGTTGGGAGAAGATTTGAACCCGCGAGGTGCACAAAAACAAAAACTACAAAACAACTCCATTTCTCCTCCGGTAGGATTCGAACCCACGAAAGCGAAAAATCTGATTGTTATCAGTTTGTTTTCTGGACTTTCCGGTATTGGTGTGGTATTGTGTGTGGTTAAAGGAGGCGATGAAAATGAAAAAAATGATCGATGAATTATGGGACGGCGAGATCAGCCCACAGGACACCCTGATTTCAGATAATCAGGAATACCGTGAACTGCAACATAGGCAATCCCAAAATAAAACTGAATTGCTTGAAGTCCTTTCGGATGAGCAGAAAGAACTGCTTGAAAAGTTCTGTGCCACAGAAATCGAGCTGAATGGCATCTCCGAACGCGAAGCCTTTACCGCCGGATTCAAAATTGCCATGCGGTTGGCGGCAGAAGCGTTCTATGAATCGGACAACGAGTAAAAGAGTGACCGCCGAGATAACCCCTCGCTCGGCGGTGTTGCTTTTCAAGTTGATTGTGTGGCAGAGGTTGAAAAATGGGAAGATTTATGATATAATAAAATATCAGCAAATCGGTATTTGTGTAGAGATAAATTGATATGAGAATATATGAAGTTCAAGCAAGAACACCTCGGTTGTTGGAAACACTATCAAACATTTGGAAAGCCTCTGTTCGGGCAACACATCTTTTCTTATCGGATGCTGAGGTAAATCAAATTAAGAAATATGTTCCGCAAGCTTTCAGTGAAGTTGAATACCTGACCGTTGCCGCAGATGATTCCGGCAAACCGATCGCCTTTATGGGCGTAACAGACAAGCGTTTGGAAATGTTATTCGTTGCGCCGGAGGTACGCGGGACAGGCATTGGAAAGCAACTGCTCCTGCACGGCATCGAGCGTTATGGTGTCCGTGAAGTAACAGTCAATGAACAGAACCCGCAGGCAATCGGATTTTACGAACACATGGGATTTGAAACTTACAGGCGCACTGATTTTGACGAGGAAGGCAATCCGTATCCGCTCCTCTACATGAAATTGGCGCGGTGAATTGTGAAGAAGGAGCGTTATATGAAAATCGGAATTCTTTGCGCAGGAGACGACGAACTCGCACCGTTTCTGCCGCAGAAATCGAACTGAATGGCCTCTCCGAACGCGAAGCCTTTACTGCCGGATTCAAGATCGCCATGCAGTTGTCGGCAGAAGCGCTCTATGAAGCGGACAACGAGTAAAAGAATGACCACCGAGATAATGCACAAGTCCGTTAAAAACGGACAATTGAAAAAAAGAGCCTCCTATGGTAGAATAGATATATATCTACTCTACAATTACCATAGGAGGTTTTAGTTATGCCAAGAGAATATCGCCACATCGAGCAATATGAAAAGGAAATTATAGAGCTCAAAGAAAAGGGGTTAACAAAACGAGAAATCGGAGAAAGATTTGGAATCAGCAAAGACCAAGTAAAAGGCGTTTTACAAAGGAAAAGGCGAAGAGAAGAAAAGCTATCATGCGGGGTGTTGCCCAAAAAGAGGGGTAGACCCGCAAAGGATAGCGTAGTAACAGAAGAAAATAAGCTTGCCGAGCTTCGCTACAAGTTAGCTCGGAAGGATGCGCGGATAAAGCAATTAGAAATGGAAAATGAACTAATGCGGGATTTTCTCTCGCTCACAGAAAGGAAGTGAGGACAAGCGTAAAGTATATGGTAATCTATCGCCATAAAGACAAATATGGGGTCAGCGAGATGTGTCGGTTCTTTAACGTATCAAGAAGCGGCTACTATGACTATGTCAAAAGAATGGATATACCCGCATGGGATCTTCCTCTTGCCGAGAAGATCAGAGCGTGTCAGGAACACAGCCACAGCACTTATGGTTACCGTAGGGTGCATATATGGCTTGAAAGGCAAGGAATCCATAAGGATCCAAAGACCGTACTGCGTATCATGCAAAAATACAACCTTCTTTCTGTCATCCGGCGCAAGAAATACCGCAATTACGGTGAATATCTGCATAGATATCCCAATCTTCTCAATAGAGATTTTCACGCAGATCGCCCCAATCAGAAATGGGTAACAGATATTTCGTATATTAAAACAGGACAAGGCACACTGTATCTTTCTGTCATTCGTGACCTCTACGACAACAGTATTGTTGCATACAAAACTGGTACTGAACAGAATATCAATCTTGTTCTTTCCACAATCAGAGCAGCCAAAAGAAAGGAAAAGGTCACCGCAGAGTTGCAGCTCCACAGTGACCAAGGCTTTCAATATACGTCGCAAGCATATTTTAAGCTAACACAATCATACCACATTACACCGTCAATGTCAAGACGTGGAAACCCATATGATAATGCTTTAGCTGAAAATTTTTTCTCAATCCTAAAAACCGAGTGTATCTATCGCACGAAAATCCGCACCTATGAGGAGGCGCGCCTCCTCATAGGTGCATACATACAATTCTACAATAATGAGCGTATCCAACTTAAAACAAAACTGACACCTCTTGAAAAGCGATGCCAGTTCGTTGCTTAAAATTTAATATCTTCTACCACAGGGGGCTTTTTTCGTATTGTCCGTACAATTTGGGGCAGTTCAAAGGCGGTGGGGTGCTTCTTTGGTGGACCGTG
>ENA-OROL01001788-OROL01001788.1-human-gut-metagenome-genome-assembly--contig:-NODE-1788-length-16438-cov-4.787035_pt1 | contig 16438 bp, 10 predicted proteins | sample MGYA00242128_ERZ509048 | MGnify/ENA primary metagenome ERZ509048 (study PRJEB26280, sample SAMEA2338750) | human gut metagenome | biome: human gut; feature: human-associated habitat; material: faeces...
GAGCGTCAGCCGTACGCTGCCGATGCCCGGCGTCGTGGCGATTTCGGCGCGGAGCGTGCCGTTGCGGTAATCGTCGACCAGATCGGGCGTCAGCCGTACGTCGGCCAGCCGGCGTTTGTCACGGGCATAGAGGTAGCAGTCGCGGCCGATGCCCGAAAGCCGCCAGAAGTCCTGGTCTTCGAGGAACGAACCGTCGCACCAGCGGTTGACGCGCATCACGATCAGGTTGTCGCTGCCCGGCGTCAGGTAACGGGTGATGTCGAATTCGGCTTCGAGTTTGCTGTCTTCGCTGTAACCCGCTTCGCGGCCGTTGACCCAGAGCGTCACGTTCGAGGTGGCCGAGCCGATGTGAATGAATATGTCGCGGCCCTTCCAGTCGGCGGGAACGGTCACCGTGCGGCGGTAGAGGCCCGTGTAATTCTGTTCATGGGGAATCAGCGGAGGTTTCACCTCGAAGAACTTGTGCCACGGGTAGGGTTTGTTCGTGTAGACCGGGTCGCCGCAGCCGTTCAGCTCCCAGATTCCCGGCACGGGCATTGTACCCCACGACGAGTCGTCGTGTCCGGAGCGGAAGAACCCTTCGGGTTCGGCTCCCGGTCGGTCCACGCGCAGGAAGGACCATTCGCCGTTGAGCGTGCGGTAGAAGGGCGAACGGGTGTAGTCGTTTTCGGGAATGGCCTCGGCGGCCGTGGGGAAGGCGATGAAACTCGTGCGCATCGGTGCGCGGCCGACTTCGAAGCATTCGGGATCGAGCCAGCGTTCGGCGGGGGCTTTCGCCGAGGCCGCCGTGGCGGCGAAGAGTGCGAGCAACAGCAGTCTTTTCATTTTTCGGTGGTTTGGGGGTGGCAAATGTTGTGTCGGAACAAAAATAATAAAAAAACGAAACTTTCGCAAGTTATATAACGAAACCTTTCGTTTTTACCCGGTGAAGAGGCCTTCAAGGGCGTGTTTTTGAAAATTTGACGGATTTTCGGCCGAAAGTTCAGGAATTTACAGGGAGGGTTCTTGTGATCTTAAAAATTTTTACTATATTGTTGCCCCGCATATAACCCGAAGGCCGGAATATCCCCGCTCCTGCCGGCCTGTTTTGAATGGTTCCATTTCTAAAAAGACAATGCTTATGAAACAAAAGAAAATGCTTGCACTGACCCTTTCCCAACTCGTACTGCTTTATCGTCAGGAGTTTCCCGGCCTTGCGGCCCTTGCCGACGCCGACGCCAGCGGCGACGGCGAACGGTTTCGCATGGGCCTCCGGGAGTTCGTGGACGCACACCGGGCGGCGGAAGGCGAAGCGGCGGAGCAGATTCGACTGTTGATCGACTACGACGGACGCAGCGTCCGCGAATTATCCACCGACCGGCAGCTGGAAGTCAGGACCCTCACGCTGCTGTGGCAGTTTCTTACCGGAAGGCTCGAAAACCCCGAAATGCCTTCCGACCTGTTCGTCGATCTGTACCATCTCTTCCGCCTGCTGGATGCTCCGGAGATTCCGCTGCCTTCGCCCCAGCGCGTGCGCAGCCGCACCGAACGCTGGCTCTCGGGACAGGACGACGGGGTGCGGGCCATCCGCGCCGACAACCGCGAACGGATGCTCCACCTGCTGATCCAGAAGATCGAGAACCGCAAGTCGAAGGTTCCGTCGCGCTTCCAGTTCGCCGACGGCATGACCTACGAGGAGAAGTACCGGCAGGTGGCCGCCTGGTGGGGCGATTTTCGCTTCCAGCTGGCGATGGCCGTGAAAAGCCCCTCGGAACTGAACCGCTTTCTGGCTGGCTCGCTCTCGTCGGAGACGATGTATCTGCTCTCGAAGGCCCGCAAGAAGGGAATGCCCTTCTTCGCCACGCCCTATTACCTTTCGCTGCTCGACGTCACGGGCGGCGGCTACGACGATGCCGCCATCCGCAGTTACATTCTTTATTCGCCGCAGCTGGTCGAAACCTACGGGCAGATCCGCGCCTGGGAGCGCGAGGACGTCGTCGAGGCCGGACGACCCAATGCCGCCGGGTGGCTGCTGCCCGACGGGCACAATATCCACCGCCGTTATCCCGAAGTGGCGATCCTGATCCCCGATACGATGGGGCGTGCCTGCGGCGGGTTGTGCGCCTCGTGCCAGCGGATGTACGACTTTCAGAGCGAACGGCTCAATTTCGAGTTCGAGAGCCTGCGCCCCAAGGAGAGCTGGGATCACAAACTGCGCCGCCTGATGGCTTATTTCGAGGAGGACACGCAGCTGCGCGACATCCTCATCACGGGCGGCGACGCCCTGATGAGCCAGAACAAGACGCTGCGCAATATCCTCGAGGCGGTCTACCGCATGGCCTGCCGCAAGCGCAAGGCCAACCAGGCGCGTCCCGACGGTGAAAAATATGCCGAGTTGCAGCGCGTGCGGCTGGGGTCGCGCCTGCCGGCTTACCTGCCGATGCGCATCGACGACCAGCTGGTGGAGGTGCTGAAGGAGTTCCGGGAGAAGGCCTCGGCCGTCGGCGTGAAGCAGTTCATCATCCAGACCCATTTCCAGACGCCGCTCGAAGTGACGCCCGAAGCCGAGGAGGCCATCCGGAAGATCCTTTCGGCGGGGTGGCTCATCACCAACCAGCTGGTCTACACCGTGGCCGCTTCGCGCCGCGGGCACACCACACGCCTGCGCCAGGTGCTCAATTCGCTCGGCGTGGTCTGCTACTACACCTTCTCGGTCAAGGGGTTTCAGGAGAATTACGCCGTTTTCACCCCCAACAGCCGCTCGATGCAGGAGCAGGTCGAGGAGAAGGTTTACGGGCGGCTCACTCCGGAGCAGGCGGCCGAACTCGACGATTTGCTGGCCGACGGGACGGATACGGCTGCGAAAATCCGCCGCTTCATGCGCCGTCACCACCTGCCGTTTCTGGCCACGGACCGCAGCGTGCTGAACCTCCCGGCCATCGGCAAGAGCATGTCGTTCCGGCTGGTGGGCATCACGGCCGAGGGCAAGCGTCTGCTGCGTTTCGACCACGACCGGACGCGCCGCCACAGCCCGATCATCGACAGTATGGGCGAAATCTTCATCGTCGAGAACAAGTCGCTGGCCGCCTACCTGCGCCAGCTGGGCAAGATGGGCGAGGACCCCGAGGACTACGCTTCGATCTGGGCCTATACGCACGGCGAGACCGAGCCGCGTTTCGGGCTTTACGTCTATCCCGATTTCGGGTTCGCGACGACCGACCGGGTGAGCAACCTGGAGTTGGAGTGACGCAATAACCGGCATATGATTTGCGTTTGTATTCAATGATTATTGAATGAATGCAAATTATGAAAAAGACGATTCACAGAGCCGCGACCCGCGGGTATGCCGATCACGGCTGGCTCCGGACCCACCATACTTTCAGCTTCGCCGGATACTACGATCCCGGGCGGATTCATTTCGGCGCCCTGCGCGTGCTCAACGACGATACCGTGGCCCCGGGCGAGGGGTTCGGAACGCATCCCCACGAGAATATGGAGATCGTTTCGCTCGTTCTCTCGGGCGCCTTGAGGCACGGCGACAGCATGGGCAACATGCAGCTCCTCAAGCCGGGCGAATTGCAGGTGATGACCGCCGGTACGGGCATCACGCACAGCGAGATGAACGCCAGCCGCGAGGAGCCGGTGAAGTTCCTGCAGATCTGGGTCATCACCGACGCCGAGGGCCATACGCCCCGTTACAACCAGATCGAACTCGCGCCCGCGAAGCGCAATGAGTTCCGGCTGATCGTGGCTCCCGAAGGCCGCGGCGGGGAACACGTGGGATGGATTCACCAGACGGCATGGTTCCATACGCTCGACCTCGACGCCGGGCGGGAAGCCCGGTATCGCATGAACCTTCACGGCAACGGGGCCTATGTTTTCGTGATCGAAGGCACGGCCGAGGTCGCGGGCGAACCGCTCGGTCCCCGTGACGGCATGGGCATATCGGACGCCGACGATTTTCTGATCCGCGCTTCCGAAAACGCACGGCTGCTGGTCATCGAGGTCCCGATGATCTGATGTGCGGCAGCCTGATGTGAAAAACCGCCGGAGTCGAATGCTCCGGCGGTTTTTTAGTGTCAGGCGGCGTCCTAAAACTCCGAGGTGAAGTGGAAGCGGATATCCTTGAAGTTCTCCTGCGCGAGAGCCAGCCCGTAGCTGGTGTCGGCGAGGAAAACGTCGCGGCCGTGCTTGTCCACGGCCATGTTGGTGTGCTTGCGGCGCTTGAAGTCGGCCAACTGCGCGGCGTTGTCGCTGTCGATCCAGCAGGCCTTGTAGATCGAGATCGGCTCCCAGCGGCACGCGGCGTTGTACTCGTGCTCCAGACGGTACTGGATGACCTCGAACTGGAGCGCGCCCACCGTGCCGATGATCTTGCGGCCGTTGAGCGAGCTTGTGAACAGCTGCGCCACGCCCTCGTCCATCAGCTGGTCGATGCCTTTGGCCAGTTGCTTGAATTTCAGCGGGTCGGCGTTCTCGATGTAGCGGAACTGCTCGGGGGCGAACGACGGAATTCCGGTGAAGCGGAGCTTCTCGCCTTCGGTGAAGGTGTCGCCGATCTTGAAGTTCCCCGTGTCGTGCAGACCCACGATGTCGCCCGGATAGGCGAAGTCGATCACCGACTTTTTCTCGGCCATGAAGGCCGTCGGGGAGGAGAATTTCAGCTGCTTGCCGCTGCGTACGTGGAGGTAGTTCCTATTCCGTTCGAACGTGCCGGAACAGATCTTCAGGAACGCGATGCGGTCGCGGTGGTTGGGGTCCATGTTGGCGTGGATCTTGAAGACGAAGCCGGTCATTTTCGGCTCCGCAGGCTCCACCTGCCGGGTTTCGGTCGGCGCCGGGCGCGGCGAGGGGGCGATGCGCACGAAGCATTCGAGCAGTTCGCGCACGCCGAAATTGTTCACCGCCGAGCCGAAGAACACCGGGGCCAGTTCGCCCCGCAGGTAGGCGTCGCGGTCGAACTGGTCGTAGACGCCCTCGACCAGTTCCACGTCGGAACGCAGCTGGGCGGCGAACTTCTCGCCGATGTAGCCTTCGAGTTCCTGCGAGGCGAGGTCCGAGATTTCGGCCGTCGAGGCGTCGGCCGTGAGCTTTTCGTCCGACGTGAAGAGCGAGAGGTTCTTCTCGTAAAGGTTGTAGACGCCCTTGAACGTGGGTCCGTTCGAGATCGGGAAGGCCAGCGGCCGCACGCGGATATGCAGTTCCTTCTCCACCTCGTCCAGCAGGTCGAACGGCTCTTTCGACGGGCGGTCGAGCTTGTTGATGAAGACGATCACGGGGGTTTGGCGCATGCGGCAGACCTCCATCAGCTTGCGGGTCTGGGCCTCGACGCCCTTGGCGCCGTCGATGACGATGATCACCGAGTCGACGGCCGTCAGCGTGCGGTAGGTGTCCTCGGCGAAATCCTCGTGGCCCGGGGTGTCGAGGATGTTGATCTTGCAGCCCCGGTATTCGAATCCCATCACGGCCGTGGCCACCGAGATGCCTCGCTGGCGTTCGATCTCCATGAAGTCGGACGTGGCGCCCTTCTTGATCTTGTTGCTCTTGACGGCTCCGGCCACATGGATGGCGCCGCCGAACAGCAGCAGTTTTTCCGTAAGGGTGGTTTTGCCCGCGTCGGGGTGGGCGATGACGGCGAAGGTCCGCCGCCGGGTTATCTCTTCCTGTTGTGTCATGACTTGCGCAATTAAAAATTAAGAATTAAAAATGAAAAATAGCCTCCTTGGCGATTGTGAAAGAGACGGTTTTTTGACATGCGTTATCGAAAAACCTGTGCTTTGGACGGTTTGCCTGCGAATCCCATTTTTAAATTTTTCATTTTTAATTCTTAATTCTTAATTATGCGGATTATCCCTCCTTTGGATAATCCGCATTGTAATGGCAGCCCACCGACTCCTTGATCTCGCGGCCCTGCTTGATGACCAGGTAGGCGATGGCGATCATGTTCCGCAGCTCGCACAGTTCGCGGTTGGGCTTGGTCTTGTTGTAAAGTTCCTCGGTCTCCTGCCAGAGAATTTCCAGCCGGTGCATGGCGCGCTTGAGCGAGAGGTTCGACCGCACGATGCCCACGTAGTTGGACATGATCGTCTGCATCTCGCGCTTCGACTGGATGATCATCAGCATCTCCTCGGTGTGCTGCGTGCCTTCGAAATCCCAGTCGGGAATGCCCTCCTGAAAATCGACTTTCTCCAGCAGCGACGCCGTGTGGCGCGCGGCCTGGTCGGCGTAGACCACCGCTTCGATCAGCGAGTTCGAGGCCAGACGGTTGGCGCCGTGCAGCCCCGTGCACGAGGTCTCGCCCAGCGCGTAGAGCCGTTTCACGGAGGTTTCGCCGTTGGTGTCGACCTTCACGCCGCCGCAGCAGTAGTGCGCCGCAGGGGTCACGGGAATCCAGTCTTTGGTGATGTCGATGCCGATCGAGCGGCATTTCTCGTAGATGTTCGGGAAATGGCTCTTCACGGCCTCGGGGTCCTTGTGCGTCACGTCGAGGTAGACGAAGTCGGAACCCCGTTTGGTCATCTCGCGGTAGATGGCGCGGGCCACCACGTCGCGCGGCGCGAGGGATTTCATCGGGTGGTATTTGTCCATGAACTCCTTGCCGTCGGGCAGCCGCAGGATGGCCCCGAAGCCGCGCATGGCTTCGGTGATCAGGAAGTTGGGCTTCTCGCCGGGGTTGTAGAGCGTCGTGGGGTGGAACTGGATGAACTCCATGTTCTCGGTCATCGCCTTGGCGCGGTGGCACATGGCGATGCCGTCGCCCGTGGCGACCACGGGGTTCGAGGTCGTGGAGTAGACGTTGCCGCAGCCGCCCGTGGCCACGACGGTGAATTTCGAAAGCATGGTCTCGATCTCGTTGGTGTCGAGATTCAGGACGTAGGCCCCGAACGAGGCCAGTCCGCGCGTGTGGCGCGTGACGAATTCGCCCAGATGGTGCTGCGTCAGCAGGTCGATGGCGAAGTGGCGTTCGAGAACCGTGATGTTCGGATGCTCCCTCACCGACTGCACGAGCGCCCGTTCGATCTCGGCTCCCGTGAGGTCCTCGTGGTGGAGGATGCGGTGCTCCGAGTGTCCGCCTTCGCGGTTGAGCTCGAAACGCCCGTCGGGGGTCTTGTCGAAACGCGTGCCCCAGGCTATGAGGTCGGCGATCAGTTCCGGGGCCCGCCGCACGACCAGTTCCACGGCCTTCTCGTCGCATTTGCCTGCGCCGCAGACCAGCGTGTCGCGGATGTGTTTCTCGAATGTGTCGGGAGCGTACGTTACCGAGCAGATGCCGCCTTGTGCATAATTGGTGTTGCACTCTTCGATCGCGCCCTTGGTGACGATCGTAACGTGTCCGTGGGCTGCGGCTTTCAGCGCGAACGAAAGGCCCGCGGCGCCGGAACCGATAACCAGAAAGTCGGTTTTCATGGGTTTTTCCTTTTTCTATTGCCTTGCAGCGCCGCAAAGTTACAAAAAATAGTAACTTTGCCGCATAATTTCGGGCAAAATATGGAACGACATATCGACATCAGCCGCTTCGATTACGACCTTCCGGACGAGCGGATCGCCAAATTCCCGCTCGCCGAGCGCAGCGCCTCGAAGCTGCTCGTCTGGCGCGGCGGAGAAATCGCGGAAAAGCGTTTCGCCGACATCGGCGACGTGCTGCCGGCCGGGGAGCTGCTGGTTTTCAACAACACGAAGGTGATCCGGGCGCGGATCGTCATGCACAAGCTCTCCGGGGCGCGCATCGAGGTCTTCTGTCTCGAGCCGCACGACCCGGCCGACTACGAGCGGGCGTTCGCCGTCACGGGCGGCTGCACATGGTCGTGCATCGTGGGCAACCGCAAGAAGTGGAAAGAGGGGTACGTGGAGATCAATTTCGAACGCGGGGGCTGCGCCGAGCACCTTCGTGCATGGATCGTCGAGGACCACGGCCGCGAGTGCGTCGTGCGTTTCGAGTGGACGGCCCCGATGACCTTCGGGCAGCTGCTCGAATACCTCGGGCGGATTCCGATTCCGCCCTACCTGAACCGCGAGAGCGAGGAGATCGACAACACGCGCTACCAGACGGTCTATTCGAAGTTCGAAGGTTCGGTGGCCGCACCGACCGCCGGGCTGCATTTCACGCCCGAGCTGATCGGGGAGATGAAGGTGCGCGGATTCGCCTTCGAGGAGGTGACGCTCCATGTCGGGGCGGGCACGTTCCTGCCCGTCAAGGACGAGGACGCCGCGCGGCATCCGATGCACACCGAGCATTTCGAGGTGCGCCGTGCGACGGTGGTCCGCCTGCTGGAGAAGTGGGGGCATATCACCGCCGTGGGAACCACCTCGGTGCGTACTCTGGAATCGCTTGCGGCCCTTGCGTGGCGCATCCGCACGGCCGGGACGCCCGATGCCGGGCGGGTCGTGGGGCAGTGGGAGCTGTACGACATTCCCGCGGAGTTTTCGGGCCGCGAGGCGTTGCAGGAGTTGTCGGGGTATATGGAGCGCGAGGGGCTGGACCGGCTGAAAGCCTCGACGCAGATTATGATCACGCCGCTGGACTACGAGTTCCGCATCGTGCACAATATCGTCACCAATTTCCACCAGCCCAAATCGACGCTGCTGCTGCTGGTTTCGGCCTTTGTGGGCGACGGGTGGCGGCGGATTTACGACTACGCCCTCGGCCACGGCTTCCGCTTTTTGAGCTACGGCGATTCGTCGGTGCTGCTGCGGGAATGACCGTTTATGCGGAACGGAAAAGGGACGCCCGACGAGGACGTCCCTTTTTTATTGGCGCAGGGGCGGATTAGAAATTGTATCCGACGCTGATCGTGAAGCAGTTGTTGCGCATCGTGCCCTCGCCGTCGCTCTCCTTGACCAGATTCAGGCAGCCGATGTCGTAGCCCAGCCCGAAGTAAATGCGTTTCCAGACGACGCCGGCGCCCAGACGCACGCCCAGGTCGGAACGTTTCAACCCGCCTTCGTCTCCGAAGATGTCGCCCTTCTCGTCGCCGACCTTCACTTTGCCGCCGATGCCGAGCCCGTAGTAAAGACCTGCGAAGGGTTGGATCGTAACGATGTCCTTGATGTTGAAGTGGTAGTTCACCAGCACGGGGATTTGCAGGTAGGAGGGGCGGAAGCTCACGCCGTCGACCTTGCCGCCGCGGCTCGAGAAGGCAAGCCCGGTTTCGAGGTAGAAGGGCAGTTTGTTGCAAAGCAGGATCTGATCGGTCACGGCGACGTGGAACGAGGCCCGCGAGTCGGTGCTGATGGACGCACCTCCGGCCGAAATCGAGTAGCTCGACAGGTTCAGTCCGGCGCGGACGCCCAGGATGTTCTTTTCGTAGTTTTGCGCCGAAACGGCATTTGCCAGCAGGATGGCGGCCATGATAAGCAATACTTTTTTCATAATGAATGGGTTTGGGTTTGTATACGTGGCAAATATAGGATAATTTTTTCGAAAAATCCCCCCCCCGAAATTTTTTACGGATAATGAAAAAAATATCCGTAAATGCTTTTGCTTTAGCTGGATAGCTGTCGGATGTCAGAAATTGTAACCGATGTTTACGGTCAGGCAGTTGTTGCGTATTTCGGCGCTTTCGGGCTGGAGTGCGTAGCCGAAGAATTCGCCGCCCCGGAACAGGTCGCGGCAGCCGATGTCGTAGCTTATGCCCAGGTAGATGCGTCTGATGACGAACCCGGCGCCCGCGCGCACGCCGAAATCCATGCGGGAGAGGAAGCCCGGGGCGCTGAACATATCCTCGTTGCCGTATTCGGTCTTCATCGCGCCCCGGATGCCCACGCCGCCGTATATGCCCGCGAAGGGCTGGATCGTGAGGAGATCCCGGATGTGGAAATGGTAGTTGACGAGCAGGGGGGCCTGCATGTAGAACGGACGCATGGTCATGTTGTAGATGTCGCCGTAGATTTCAGCGGCGGCCCTGCCGCCGCGGCTCGAAAAGCCGATGCCCGTTTCGAGGTAGAGGGGCAGGCTGCGGTGGAGCAGGATCTGGTCCGTCACGGCGAAGTGGAATCCCGCGCGCGAACCGGTGTTTATCCGCACGTCTTCGATCGAGATGTCGCAGGTCGACACGTTGACGCCGGCGCGGACGCCCAGGATGTTCTTCTCATACCGCTGCGCCCGGACGGCTCCCGCCGACAGCAGGACGAGCAGGATGAATGCGTATCTTTTCATGGAGGTCGATGAAATTATGCTTCGGGTGTGCAGCTTTTCAGGGCCAGTTTCTTGACCCAGACGACGAAGCCGCCCGTGAGGATCAGGTTCAGCACCAGCGTCAGCACCGAGATGATCAGCGCCGGGCCGCCGAGGCTGTATCCCAGGGCGATGAAGATGACGCCCGCGCCCACCTCGCCGCGGGTGAACATGCCGATCGAGAGTGCGAGCCGCTCGCTCAGTTTCCGGTCGCGGTAGAAGAAGACCGGGACCAGCTTCCCGATGTTCGAGAGCGCCGAAACGGCCACGACGTGCAGGATCAGCACGCCCCACGGCATCATCGGCTGCGACGCCGTGATGGAGGTGGCGGCCGCGGCCGCGTCTGCCGCCGAAGCGCCCGTCACGAGCGGCATGCTCATGCCGACAAGCAGCATGAACAGGAACGAGATGCCCGTTGCGGCGCGGCGTTCGGTCGGGGTGTCGATCTCCCTGTGCTTCATCAGCATGCCGATCACGAAGGCCGGAAGCAGCACCTCGATGTGTATGCTGTTTTCTGGTCCGTACCACCGCGCGGTGACGATGTAGAGCGCCTGTGTCAGGGCGCAGACCACCGCCGAAAGCCCCAGGATGCGTTTCCAGTCCTGCCGGACGTTCCACCGCGCCTGCCACCGCCAGCCTGCGATAAGCAGTACGACGACCACGCCCACGATGGCGAACATCTGCCATTTGAGGCCGATCATCAGGATTTGCAGCGGGATCATCAGCAGGATGGTGTCCAGGTCGTCGAAAATCGCCAGCACCTGGATCTTGCGATACATCCAACTCGATTTGAGGTGCAGCGCCGCCAGCATCGTGAAGAGGATACCAGCCGAGGTCGGGGCGGCGAACCTGCTCAGCAGCAGGTTCTCCTTCCAGGCCGCCGGGTCGCTCCAGAGATCGGAGGGAAGCAGCACGAAGACGTAGTAGAGCACGATGAGCAGCCAGGGCAGCGCCGCGGTGGCCATGGCGATGAAGTAGTCGGCCGTGTAGGATCGCCAGCGGGATTTGTCGATCTCGAATTCGCGCCCCACATTGATCATGATGAACCCCAGGCAGACGTAAAGCAGGGTGTCGGAGCAGGTTTTGAAGCTTGCGTATCCTGCACCGAGCGCCCCCGGGAGGAGTTGGGAGATGACGAGTCCCAGCATCAGGAACAAGGAAAAGGAAAGGACTTTTCGCATTAATTGATAGTTGTTTAGAGATATATGGGGTGCATTCGGGGACAAAGATAATAATTTATGGGATTCCCCCGAAACCCGAGGCGCCGTTCGTGAAAAAAATAACAATTAGGAAACCTCAATTCACAATTATTTTGTACCTTTGCGGTGCAAAAAAGGAAGTCATTATTTCAAACCATAAATTCAAACGTTTACAACTATGCAGATTGTAGAGATTCACGCAAGGGAAATCCTCGACTCGCGAGGCAATCCGACCATCGAGGTCGAAGTTCGTACCGTATCGGGCGCATTCGGCCGCGCTGCCGTTCCGAGCGGAGCGTCGACGGGCGAGAACGAGGCCCTTGAGCTTCGTGACGGCGACAAGAGCCGTTACCTGGGCAAAGGCGTCCTGAACGCCGTGAAGAACGTTAACGAAGTGATCGCTCCGGCCGTCATCGGCATGAACGTAGCCGACCAGGTGGGCATCGACAAGGCCATGATCGCCCTCGACGGAACCCCCACCAAGTCGAAGCTCGGCGCAAACGCCATCCTCGGCGTGTCGCTGGCCGTTGCCCGCGCTGCCGCCGACTATTTCGGCATGCCGCTCTATCGCTATATCGGCGGCGCGAACGCCAAGACGCTGCCCGTTCCGATGATGAACATCATCAACGGCGGTTCGCACTCGGACGCTCCGATCGCATTCCAGGAGTTTATGATCCGTCCCGTGGGCGCTCCTTCGTTCAAGGAGGGCATCCGCATGGGCGCCGAGGTGTTCCACAACCTGAAGAAGGTGCTCCACAACCGTAACCTCTCGACGGCCGTAGGCGACGAGGGTGGTTTCGCTCCCGCGCTCAACGGCACGGAGGATGCCATCGAGTCGATCATCGAGGCCATCAAGATGGCCGGCTACAAGCCCGGCCGCAAGTGCGAGGGCGGCGACGTGTCGATCGGCATGGACTGCGCTTCGTCGGAGTTCTACAAGGACGGCGTTTACGACTACACCAAGTTCGAGGGCGAGAAGGGCGCCAAGCGTACGTCGAAGGAGCAGGTGGAGTACCTGAAGGGACTCGTCGCCAAATACCCCATCGACTCGATCGAGGACGGCATGTCGGAGAACGACTGGGAAGGCTGGCAGATGCTGACCGCCGAGATCGGCGACAAGTGCCAGCTCGTGGGCGACGACCTGTTCGTCACCAACGTGGACTTCCTGAAGAAGGGTATCGAAATGGGCTGCGCCAACTCGATCCTGATCAAGGTAAACCAGATCGGTACGCTGACCGAGACGCTCGACGCCATCGAGATGGCTCACCGCGCCGGCTATACGTCGGTGACGTCGCACCGTTCGGGCGAGACCGAGGATTCGACCATCGCCGACATCGCCGTGGCTACGAACTCGGGTCAGATCAAGACCGGTTCGGCTTCGCGTTCGGACCGTATGGCCAAGTACAACCAGCTGCTCCGCATCGAGGAGGAACTCGGCGACGAGGCTATCTACGGCTACACGAAGATCTACCGCAAGTAATTTGCTGCCGGAATATAAAGAGAACCGGATGCCGCGAGGCGTCCGGTTTTTTTATGATGCAGCCCCGGGAACCGGAGCACGGAGGCGATGTCGCCCGACGGATTCGTATCGCATGTTCCGTGTCGGCCAATTGAACTGTCTGCACATGCCAACGAAAAAAGGTCTTCGCAAGAAGACCTTTTCGGGTGGAAGAAGGGGCTCGAACCCTCGACCTTCGGAACCACAATCCGACGCTCTAACCGACTGAGCTACATCCACCGTGTGATACGTGTTCGTCGTATCGGGATGCAAATGTAATACGATTTTTCGGTCCGTGCAAAAAAAACGGCTGAAAAATCGTCCGGAAATGGCGGAAATGACAAAATGGCAGTCGCCTCTGCTCGTTTGTCACGCAAAATCTGCCAAAAAACGGTTGGCACATCTATTGATGGGATAGAGGTTGCGAAAGCGAATGAAACATATTATATCAAACAAATTTAAAACACAAAGCTATGAACGTAAAACCATTATCGGACCGCGTGCTGATTCTCCCGAATCCCGCGGAGGAGAAGACGGCCGGCGGATTGATCATCCCCGACACGGCCAAGGAGAAACCGCTGGCAGGCAAAGTCGTTGCAGTAGGCCCCGGAACCTCGGAGGTCAAGATGGAGGTCAAGGAGGGCGACCAGGTGCTCTACGGCAAGTATGCCGGTCAGGAAATCCAGGTCGACGGCGTGGACTACCTCATTATGAAACAGAACGATATTTTGGCAATCATCTAAATTCGATAAACAGTCATGGCAAAGGATATTAAATATAACGTAGAGGCGCGCGAACTGCTCAAGGAGGGTGTCGACGCGCTGTCGAACGCCGTTAAGGTAACGCTCGGTCCCAAAGGCCGCAACGTGATCATCGACAAGAAATTCGGCGCTCCGCAGATCACCAAGGACGGTGTGACGGTGGCCAAGGAGGTGGAACTGGAGGACGCTTTCGCCAACATGGGCGCCCAGATGGTCCGCGAGGTCGCTTCGAAGACCAACGACGATGCGGGCGACGGTACGACCACCGCAACCGTGCTGGCGCAGTCGATCATCGGCGTCGGCCTGAAGAACGTGACGGCCGGAGCCAACCCGATGGACCTGAAACGCGGTATCGACAAGGCCGTTGCGACGGTCGTGGAGTCGCTGCGGAAGCAGAGCCAGGAGGTCGGCTCGGATTTCGCCAAGATCGAGCAGGTGGCCACCATTTCGGCCAACAACGACGAGACGATCGGTAAGCTGATCGCCGAGGCGATGGCCAAGGTCAACAACGAGGGTGTCATCACCGTCGAGGAGGCCAAGGGAACCGAGACCCATGTCGAGGTGGTCGAGGGCATGCAGTTCGACCGCGGTTACATTTCGGCTTACTTCATCACCGACACGGAAAAGATGGAGGCGCAGCTCGAAAAGCCCTATATCCTGATCACGGACAAGAAGGTTTCGACGATGAAGGAGCTGATGGGCGTGCTGGAGCCGGTGGCCCAGAACGGCCGTGCGCTGCTGATCATCGCCGAGGATGTCGACGGCGAGGCCCTTTCGGCGCTGGTTGTCAACAAACTCCGCGGCACGCTGAAGATCGCCGCCTGCAAGGCTCCGGGCTTCGGTGACCGCCGCAAGGAGATGCTCGAAGACATCGCCGTCCTGACGGGTGCGACCGTGATCTCGGCCGACAAGGGCATGAAGATCGAGGATACGACGCTGGAGATGCTGGGTTCGGCCGACAAGGTGACGCTCAACAAGGAGAACACCACCATCGTCGACGGCGCCGGCAAGAAGGAGGAGATCGCAGCCCGTGTGGCCCAGATCCGCTCGTCGATCGACAAGGCTACGTCGGACTATGACAAGGAGAAGTTGCAGGAGCGTCTGGCCAAGCTGGCCGGCGGTGTCGCCGTGCTCTACGTCGGAGCCGCCACGGAGGTCGAGATGAAGGAGAAGAAGGACCGTGTCGACGACGCGCTGGCCGCAACGCGCGCAGCCGTCGAGGAAGGTATCGTTCCGGGCGGCGGCGTGGCTTACATCCGTGCCACGGCGGCTCTCGAAGGCCTGAAGGGCCAGAACGAGGACCAGACAACGGGTATCCAGATCGTGAAACGCGCCATCGAGGAGCCGCTCCGCCAGATCGTCGAGAACGCCGGCGGTGAAGGCTCGGTGGTCGTCAACAAGGTGAAGGAGGGCAAGGACGCCTTCGGTTACAACGCCCGCGACGACAAGTACGAGGACCTGCTGAAAGCCGGTATCATCGACCCGACGAAGGTGTCGCGCGTAGCGCTGGAGAACGCCGCGTCGATCGCCTCGATGTTCCTCACCACGGAGTGCGTGCTGGCCGAGAAGAAGTCCGACGCTCCCGCCATGCCGGCGATGCCCGCAGGCGGTATGGGCGGCATGATGTAATCATCGGTTCGCAATATGGAAAACCGGAGCCTCCGCTGAGGCTCCGGTTTTTGTTTTGCCGCGAAGCGGTCGAAGCGGCATTCTCCGGCGCCGCGGGCGGTTGGCCGGGAGGGGTTCCGTCCGGGGCGGCGGGTACTTCGTTGGCCGCAGGGCTATTCCTGTCCGCACATTTGCGGTTCGGCATCTATCATATGCCGGCCGAGCCGATCTGTGCCCCGGCGAATTGCCCGGGCTTGTAGTGTCGGCTGCGTCTTTGTCGCTCATGCGCCCGGGAGCCATGAGCCGGGTGTGTGGCAGTCCGAAATGCCGTCGATGCGATAGGCCATTGCTATGATCGGCAGGCCGAATGCGAAAATTACAGCCTCAGGCCCTGCCGGTGCGGCAGGCGGGCTTTGAAAATGAAATTGGGCTGTATTGAGTGCGTTTTTGGCTGATTTGTTTGGTGTTTGAGGCGGGAATATCTAACTTTGTCCGAGCAAAATAATCGGTTCCCAGGAGTGGGGAAGAAGTGCAACGGGAGATGCGGAACCATTTTATTAATCTAACACACCCACAATGAAGAAAATTACCATCTTAATGCTGGCCTTCCTGGCTGCCTCCTGCATTGAGAAAAGCGATGTCCGTCCCGGCAGTCCCGTGGACGTCGACATCGACCATTACCAAATGGCCGGCACGTACGATGTCCCCGTGAAAGAAGGTTGCATCACCGTAGTGAAGGCATACGGGGTGACGCTGGCCGAAGCCGAAAGCCCCATGACGATCTGGGTGCCGCGGATGACCCTGACCCGTTCGGACGAGGGGTTGACGACGACGTTCGTCCCGCGCGATGAGTACCCCAATTTCGCAGGCAACAAATCGCAGTTGTTCCAGGTAGTATGTTTCGAGGACTCCAGGCGCGGGGATTACGATTACAACGACCTGGTCATCCATGTGCTGTACCAGACCCGGCAGAACATTTTCGGGTTCGGCGTACAGCCCGTGGCGTTGGGGTCGACGAAATCCATCAAACTGGGATGTGTCGTTTACAAGGGCGGCAAGCGTATCTTCAAGGGGTTGATCACCCCCGAAGGTGCCGATTGCCGGTCGCAGTATTTCAAGTCGATGGAAGGGACGCTCAACACCTACGACAAGGCCAATATCAAGGTCGGGGAGTACCTGGGATCGACGATCCGCAACTGGGATGTGTCGAAGATCGAAG
>ENA-OROL01001789-OROL01001789.1-human-gut-metagenome-genome-assembly--contig:-NODE-1789-length-16436-cov-4.529760_pt1 | contig 16436 bp, 10 predicted proteins | sample MGYA00242128_ERZ509048 | MGnify/ENA primary metagenome ERZ509048 (study PRJEB26280, sample SAMEA2338750) | human gut metagenome | biome: human gut; feature: human-associated habitat; material: faeces...
CGCGGCGGATGCCGAGGTCGTGCCGGGCGTCAGCCGCGTCGTGAGGCGCGGTGTGCCGGTCGTGTGGCGCGAGCATATATACATTATGCTCAACAAGCCCGAAGGGTATGTCAGCGCCACGGAGGACAAAAAGGACGGCTGTCCGGTCGTTACCGAGCTTTGCGCCGAGCGCGACCGTGCACGGGTATTTCCGTGCGGCAGGCTTGACAAATACACGGTGGGGCTTATGCTCCTTACCGACGACGGTGAGCTTGCGCACCGTCTGCTGGCGCCGTCGCGTCATGTTGACAAAACATATCGCTATACGGCGGAGTCGGTGCTTTCCGCGGACGCGCGAGCACGGCTCGAGAGCGGCGTTTATATTGAGGGCGGCGTACTGACAGCGCCATGCCGCGTTGAGCCGGAGGACGGCACTCACGGGCTCATTACGATACACGAGGGAAAATACCATCAGATAAAGCAGATGTTCGGCGCCGTCGGAAACAAAATAACCGCGCTCGAACGCGTGAGCTTCGGTCCGCTTATGCTCGATCCGTCGCTGCCGCGCGGAGGCGTGCGTTATCTTGACGATGCCGAGGTGGCATCACTTTATGCCGCGGCGGGGCTGCAAAGATGAATACAATAAAAAGGAAGACACAAAAATGATCGATATTGAAGCAACACTGGCAGAGGAGCTGGGGCTCGGGGTCGAACAGGTCAGAAAGACCGTTGCGCTGATAGACGAGGGCAACACGATACCCTTTATCGCGCGGTACCGCAAGGAGGTCACCGGCTCGCTTGACGACACCGTGCTGCGCGACCTGTTTGACCGCCTCAACTACCTGCGCAATATAGAAAAGCGCCGCGAGGAGGTCAAAGCCCTTATCGCCGCGCAGGAAAAGCTCACGCCCGAGCTTGAGCGCGCGATCGACTCGGCAAAAACGCTCACCGAGGTCGATGATATCTACCGTCCGTTCCGTCCGAAGCGCAAAACGCGTGCATCGGTCGCACGCGAGCGCGGGCTCGAGCCGCTCTCAGAGCTTATTTTTGCGCAGAACGAAAAATACGACGCGCCGATAGCGGAGCTCGCCGCAGCTTACATAAACGAAGAGAAGGGCGTTGCGGGCGCAGATGAAGCGATAGCGGGCGCACTTGATATCATTGCCGAGAATATTTCGGACAATGCCGACTGCCGCAAGGGCGTGCGCACGCTCACTGCCGAGCACGGTATACTTGTATCAAAGGCGGCAAAGGATGAGGATTCCGTTTACGCGCAGTACTACGATTTTTCCGAGCGTGTGAAGCGTATCGCGGGGCATCGCGTGCTTGCGGTAAACCGCGGCGAAAAGGAAGGATTCCTCAAGGTCACGGTCGAGCCGGGCGGAGATCTTGTCATGAGCTATCTCTACCGCAAATTCCTCAAGGACAACGCAAGCCCGGCGCATGAGCTCGTTAAGTCGGCGATCGACGACAGCTATGCTCGTCTTATAGCGCCGTCGGTCGAGCGCGAGATCAGAAACGACCTCACAGACCGTGCGAGCGAGGGTGCGCTCAAGGTATTTGAGGACAACCTCAGGCACCTGCTCATGTCTCCGCCGCTTCGCGGCAAGACGGTCATGGGCTTTGACCCCGGTTACCGCACCGGCTGCAAGCTCGCGGTGGTCGACAGGACGGGAAAGGTCATTGACACGGCGGTGATCTACCCCACAAAGCCGCAGGAACGCATTGCGGAGAGCCGGCGCGTGGTCGCTGGGCTGATACGCAAGTACGGCATCAACGTCATTGCCATAGGCAACGGCACGGCATCAAAGGAGAGCGAGATATTCATCGCCGGACTTCTTAAGGAGACTCCGGGCGACTGCAAGTACATAATGGTCAGCGAGGCGGGCGCGTCGGTCTATTCGGCGTCCAAGCTCGGCGCCGAGGAGTTCCCGGATTTTGACGTCACGCAGCGCTCGGCGGTGTCGATAGCGCGTCGCCTTCAGGATCCCATTGCCGAGCTCGTCAAGATCGACCCCAAGTCGGTCGGCGTCGGGCAGTATCAGCACGATATGAAGCAGGCGCGGCTCGACGAGGCGCTCACGGGCGTTGTTGAGGACTGCGTCAACTCGGTCGGCATCGACCTCAACACGGCGTCGTATTCGCTGCTTTCGTATGTTTCGGGCATAAGCGCGCCGGTGGCTAAGAATATCGTAAAATACCGCGAGGCGAACGGCGAGTTTCTGAACCGTGCCGAGCTGCTCAAGGTCCCGCGCCTCGGCAGCAAGGCGTATGAGCAGTCTGCGGGCTTCCTCCGCGTTTCGGGCTCCGTCGAGGTGCTCGACTCCACGGGCGTTCATCCCGAATCATACGGCGCGGCGCATAAGCTGCTCGGAATGTTCGGCTTTGACGAGTCGGAGATACGCTCGGGCGGACTTCGCCTGCTCGGCAAGAAGGTAGCCGAAAAGGGGCGTGCGAAGGTCGCCGAGGAGATAGGCGTCGGCGAGCCTACACTCTGCGATATAATCGCGGAGCTTGAAAAGCCGGGGCGCGACGTGCGCGACAGCTTTCCGGCGCCGGTGCTGCGCGACGATGTGCTCGATATTTCCTCTCTCAAGGAGGGAATGATCCTTACCGGCACGGTGCGCAACGTCATCGACTTCGGCGCGTTCGTGGATATCGGCGTGCATCAGGACGGTCTTGTGCATATCTCTCAGATATGCGACAAGTACATAAAGCACCCCTCAGAGGTGCTTTCGGTCGGCGATATCGTAAAGGTCAAGGTCATATCGGTGGACGCCGCCAAGCACCGCATCGGGCTTTCGATGAAGCTCGGGAAAGACGAAAAATAACTTTTTACGGCAGAGACACACGTTCGGCTATTACCGCGTGGGTAACTGTGAGTTTACATTCCGGGAGCCGGGAAAGTGTCCACCGGGCGCTCCGGAGTGCGATAAATCACAAAATTGTGCAAGCTGCACAATTTTGAAGCCGAAAATTTGGGGAATAATCCTCTATCATTTTTCACGAAAATTTGCTACAATATATACTACTGAATAATAGTCTGAATCAATGAGATCTTGATTCGAATTTCAAGGAGGAATCACATCCTATGGCAAGTGTATCGCTTAAGCACATTTATAAAAAATATCCGGGCGGAGTTACCGCTGTGTCGGACTTCAACCTTGATATCAAGGATAAGGAGTTTCTGATACTCGTCGGTCCTTCCGGCTGCGGTAAATCAACTACTCTGCGTATGATCGCAGGTCTGGAGGAAATCACCGAGGGTGAGCTTTTCATCGGCGATCAGCTTGTTAACGATGTGGCTCCTAAGGACAGAAAGATAGCGATGGTGTTCCAGAACTATGCTCTGTATCCTCATATGACCGTTTTTGAGAACATGGCATTCGGCCTCAAGCTCATCAAGACTCCGAAGGAGGAGATCAAGAGACGCGTTGAGGACGCTGCCCGTATACTTGATATCACCCACCTGCTCGACAGAAAGCCGAAGGCTCTGTCCGGCGGTCAGAAACAGCGTGTCGCTCTCGGACGTGCTATCGTTCGTAAGCCCAAGGTCTTCCTTCTTGACGAGCCTCTGTCCAACCTGGACGCAAAGCTGCGTGCCGCGATGAGAACCGAGCTTACGAAGCTGCACCAGAACGTTCAGACCACGTTCATTTACGTTACGCACGACCAGGTCGAGGCTATGACCATGGCAACGAGAATCGTTGTTATGAAGGACGGTCTCATTCAGCAGGTCGATACTCCTCAGACCCTTTACGATGCACCCTGCAACCTCTTCGTTGCCGGCTTCATCGGCACTCCTCAGATGAACTTCATCAACGGTAAGCTCGTCAAGAAGGGCGACGATGTGTACTTCAACTTTGAGGACAAGTCCCTCAAGCTGCCCACCGAAAAGGCGAACAACCCCGACCTCAAGGACTACATCGGCAAAGAAGTCATCGTCGGTCTCCGTCCCGAGTGCATTTACGACTCTCCCATGCAGCTCTCCGCACATCCCGACAGCATCACCGATGCTTATGTTGATGTTACCGAGCTTATGGGCGCCGAGATCTACCTCTACCTCAAGGTATGTGAGGAGACCAATCTGATCGCACGTGTTTCTTCCCGCTCCACCACCCGTGCGGGCGACAACATCAAGGTTGCATTCGATATGACCCGTATGCACATCTTCGATAAAGAGACCGAGCGCTGCATCATTCACTGATCGCAACAATTGCCTAACATAAAAAGGGCTGTCACGCGTTAGCGTGACAGCCCTTTTGTCATATGTTCTCCGTTGACAATGCAGCCGTTTTATTGTATAATATATTCTGAATAAGTCGCAGCATACCGCTGCGGCGGAACGGAGACGGCTTTCATGATCGGTGAATACGACGGCTTTGATGCGGGCGCCGCACGTGTGCGGCAGCTGCGCTCTGTTGCGGGCAGGATAGGGCTTACCATGCTGTTTCACACGTTGCTTTTCAATATGCTTTTTGCAACAGCGGTGGTGATCGACGATCCGCTGCGTGCCGCTGCCGCCGCTCATCCGGGCGCTTTCGGCGGATATGCAGCCGATATCGCATCGGGCGTCGTGGAGATATGCTTTTATCTTCTGGCGTTCATGATACCTGTTGCTTTCTTCAGGCTGATATCCCCGCGCAGAACGGTCGAGCCTATGCGGCTCGGCGTAAGACTTACGTCCGACACCTTGGCAGTGGTGCTCTTCGGCATAGCCGTCACCGTGGGTGCGTCGTATGTCAACTATTATATGCTGCTGCCGTTCGGATCGTCCTCTGCGGACGTTGAAGAGCTGCCGACAAATGCGGTCGGTGTCATCATATCCTTCATTTCAACGGCTCTTGTTCCTGCGGTGTGTGAGGAATTCCTCTTCCGTGGGTGCATCCTCTCGAACCTTCTGCCGTTCGGCAAAAAAACGGCGGTCATAGGCTCCGCCGTGCTGTTTGCACTGATGCACAACAACACACGCCAGTTTTTTTATACCGCGGCTGCGGGGATCGTTTTCGGGCTTGTGTATATCGAGACCGGCTCTATATGGGCGGGCACGTTCATTCATCTGTTCAATAATTTCTTTGCGGTCATCGACGAGGCTGTTCAGGCAACGGTCGCGCCGGAGTACGCGGCGGCGATATCCCTGCTTGGCAATGTGCTCGTGATCACCGCCGGGCTCGTGTCAGGCGTGTATCTTGTGTTCCGCCGCGCAGGTAAGCGCACGGACGGCTCTCAGCCGCAGCCGATCGTTCCCGGTGAGGAATGCGGTACGCTCAAAAGCTTTTTTACGCCCGCTATGATAACTTATTTTGCCGTCGCGCTTCTGGCGGCGGTCATGAATATGCTGTAACATGGATAACAGAAACGGAATTTTCGAAGGCTCCGGTGCCGACGAGCGCTTTATGCGCGAGGCGCTGGCACTTGCCGCAGAGGCGGCGGATGCGGGTGAGGTACCCGTCGGCGCCGTTGTCGTAAGGCATGGTGAGATCGTCGGCCGCGGCAGAAACCGCCGTGAGGGCGGCGGGGGCGCCGCTGCGCATGCGGAGATAGAAGCAATAACGGAAGCCTGCCGCACGCTCGGCGGCTGGCGTCTTTCGGGCTGCGAGCTGTATGTGACACTTGAACCGTGTCCGATGTGTGCGGGCGCTGTTGTTAACGCAAGGCTTGACCGCGTGGTCTACGGAGCGCACGACGCGAGGGGCGGTGCCCTCGGCGGTCTTTTCGATCTTACCTCATATCCGCTCGGCTGTCGTCCGCTGATACTCGGCGGCGTACTTGAGAGTGAATGCACCGCGCTTTTGCGCGATTTCTTTGCAGCGCGCCGCAAAACGGACGGCAAACCGCGCAGACTTTTGCGCGAGTTTTATTCCGTCCATGCCGACGAGCTGGCGCCGCTCCTGCTCGGAAAGGTGCTCTGCCGCCGCGACCCCGAAAGCGGGGAAGTGAAGCGGGCGCGCATCACCGAGACAGAGTGCTATCTCGGGGAAAACGATACTGCCTGCCACGCACATCGCGGCAAGACGGACCGCACACGCATACTCTGGAAGCGCGGCGGCACGGTCTATGTTTACCTGTGCTACGGTATGCACAGCCTGCTGAACATCGTCAGCGGTCCCGAGGGCGAGCCCGAGGCTGTTCTCATGCGTGCCGTCGAAGGGGCGGAAGGACCCGGACGTCTGACCAAAATGCTCGGCATCGACCGTGCCTTCAACGGGCACGACGCGGTCTTCTCAGACCTCATATGGATAGAGGACGACGGCACACCGGTGCCCGAGTACACGGCGCTGCCGCGCATCGGAATAGATTATGCGGCACCCGAGGACAGAGAACGCCCGTGGCGTTTCACATCTGTCCGACAGTAAGTAAGATATTCATCAAATGAGAAAGGTACGGTGACGCCGGATGGCAGGAAAAAAGAATATCACGTGCAGCGCCGTGGCTTTTGCGCTTGTTTGCTTTATTATTGCGGCATCGGTGCTTCCGTGCTTTGCGGAGGGGACCTCCGTCGGCAGTGTGTCCGGTTCACAGAGTACCGCTCTTGGTGTGATGACGGTCTGCTCATACGACGCCGCGACCGGTGTGATACGCATTGCGGGAACGGTCAACCACAAGGTCATGACGGCGGCAAAGGACTGCCGCATAGCACTTTTTCGCATTCCCTCGTGGCGCAGCGCCGAGAGTGTTATCGCGGATTCGCAGCCGATAAGCGAGACGGCTATGTCTATACGCTTTGAATTTACATTTGAAAGCGGCGGCGCCGAGGATATCATCTGTATGTATGCCGCTGCGATCGTCTACCCCGACGGCAGCCGCGCGCTTATAGCCGAGCCGGAATACCCGCTCGGCGATGTGAAAGAGGCGGCGGACATCGGTTTCAAGGGGCTCGGCACCGATTCGGCGGCGGGCGTTGCCGACGCAGGCGCCGGGTGCGTTATGATCGACGTTTACCTTGACCGCCTTGAGGACGGCAGACACAGCGGATATCTTCAGACGGTCGGAGGTATGTCGTTTTACTACAACCGCGAGTATGTTGACGACCTTGACCGCAGGATAAGAAGCGCCTCGGTCGCGGGTTCGTCGGTATGGCTGCGGCTTCTCGTTTCGCCCACCGACACGCCCGACGGACTTTCGTATGCATCGTCCGCCTCATACGGCGCGGCGTACAGGGGTGTGGTAATATCTGACGATGTGTCGGCGCTGACGGTATACGCATATCTTCTGTTCCTATGCACAAGATATAACGGCGGGACGAACGGCTCGGTAAACGGCATCGTGCCCGGGTTTTGTGCCGATGAGCCCGAAAAATACAATTTCTGCGCCAGTACCGGTCCGATGTACTATGAAATTTATGCCCGCACGCTCGCAATAATGGGCATTGCGGCGTCGGGAGCCGGTGCGCGGCTCATAGTTCCGGTAAGCGACAGTTGCGGTGTTGACGGGCAGCCGCTTTTCACCGACTTCGTGCGCGGTGTTGCGGATTATATCTCAAAGCATACCGGGTTTGGATTTACCCTTATGCTCGACAGCACGCACAACGCATATCACATAGACGACAGCTATTTCGACCTGCCGAACGACGGCGGAGACGACACAGCCGACGATGGGGAGGAGCCCGACGACCCGGACCATTCCTACGACCCCGATCTGCCGGACGATGAATTCACACCGCCGGAGACCGAACGCAAGGAGCCGGTAAAGACTCTCCCCTCCGACGGCTATATTTGTACGGACAGCATTGCGGCGCTGCCTGCTGCCATTGACACGCTTCACGGCGAGTACAGCGCGGTGAGCCGTGAGTTCATATGGTGCTGGACGCCCGGTGCCGAGACCTCGGGCAGCGCGCTGAGCGTGCTTTACGCATACAACTATGTCGCGCTTGCCGCTGCGGGAGCATCGGGATATATCCTCCGCACCGACAGCGACCGCTTTTCCACCGTGTCGCACCTTGTGAAATATATTGATACCGATTCCTTTGAAAAGGAGACGGCGTATGCGCTCGAGATCTTCGGTGCAGCGTCGTGGAAGGAGCTTTTTCCCGGATTTGATGCCGCAGCCATAGGCGGCAGACGTATCGTCACCGTGACGCCCGGCAGCGGTGTTCCGGGGCATTCGGGTACATACAGGCTGTGGGATTTCGGTACGTCATCCGGCGTGCACGGGTGGTCGGCAGGTCCCGGCTGTACCTCTCTCAGAAGCGTGTACGGCAGTGGGACGAGCTGTCTCAAGGCGGTGCTTACCGACGAGGGCGGCGGGGCTTATTCCGATATATGCCGCGTTTGCGAATCGCCCGAGCCGCTGAAATATACGCCGTATATGGGCTTTGAGCTTTCGTGCGCGGGAGATGCGTCTGATGATTCGCTTTATGAGGTCAAGCTTGTGATATACAGCGGCGGCGTTACGCTCGAGGGCAGAACGGTCGTTAAAAGCGGCGCAAGAACGCAGCTTTATCTTGACGTTTCGTCGCTCTCGTCCGGCGCGGGCATAAACGCCGTGAGGGTAGCCGCGCGCCGCATATCCGGAAAGGGCGAATTCGACCTTCGCATATATGACATAAGTCTTTACAGCGACCGCTACGGCGACCGCGAGCTTGCGGGACTCATTGATGCGGAGCGTGCCAACGCCGCGGAGAGCCGTGACGGCAGCGGCGACGGTGAAGAGACATCAGGCGAAAAGCTGACCGCGGCGCTCATGCTCGGCGGTATAGCAGCGATAGGGGTCTGTATTGCGGTGCTCCCCGCGCGGCGCGACAAACGGCGCACCGCCACCTGAATTATCGGCAAAAATATTTTTAATATAAAAGCAAAGGACGCACCAAATGAAAAACATTGACAGAAATCTCACAATGCTCTGCGATTTTTATGAGCTGACGATGGCAAACGGCTACGAAAAATGCGGGCTGGGCGATATGTACGTCTATTTTGATGTATTTTACCGCGACAATCCCGACGGAGCGGGCTATGCTATCGCCGCCGGGCTTGAGCAGATCGTAAACTACATCAACGAGCTGCATTTTGACGACGAGGACATCGCGTATCTGCGCAGCAAGGGGATATTCGACGAAAAATTCCTTGAATACCTCAAGACCTTCAGATTTGAGGGCGATATGTGGGCTGTCCCCGAGGGAACGGTGATTTTCCCCGGCGAGCCTATCATAACCGTTCGCGCGAAAGCGCCGCAGGCACAGTTTATCGAAACATATATCCTCATGCAGTTCAATCATCAGTCATGCATAGCCACCAAAGCCACGAGGATCGTCCGTGCGGCTGACGGAAGAGCGATAAGTGAATTCGGCTCGCGCCGCGCGCAGGGCTCTGATGCGGCTATTCTCGGCGCACGTGCCGCATATATAGGCGGCTGCGCGGGAACCGCCTGCACGATAACCGACGAAGCCTACGGCGTTCCCGCAACCGGCACGATGGCGCACTCGTGGGTGCAGATGTTCCCTGACGAATACACCGCTTTCCGGACCTACTGCGAGATATACCCGCACGCAGCCACACTGCTGGTCGATACGTACAATGTGATCGAATCAGGCGTACCGAACGCGATACGCGCTTTCCGTGATGTGCTGATCCCGCAGGGGATAACCAAATGCGCCATCCGCATCGACTCGGGAGATATCACCTATCTCACCAAAAAGGTCAGAAAAATGCTTGACGAGGCGGGCTTCCCGCAGTGCAAGATAGTTGTTTCCAACTCGCTCGACGAATATATCATCCGCGATATAATCCGTCAGGGAGCGTGCGTAGATGCCTTCGGCGTCGGCGAGAGACTCATCACGTCAAAGAGCTCACCCGTGTTCGGCGGCGTTTACAAGCTTGCAGCCATTGAGAATCCCAAGACCGGCGAGGTCGTGCCGAAGATCAAGCTGAGCGAAAACCCGCAAAAGATCACGACTCCGCATTTCAAAAAGGTCTATCGCCTCTACGACCGCTCGAACGGCAAAGCCGAAGCGGATCTTGTATGCGTTTATGATGAAAAGCCGGACGATTCAAAGCCGATAGAGATATTCGACCCGCACTACACATGGAAGCGCAAAACGCTTGAAAACGTGCGCGCCGAGGAGCTGCTCGTCCATGTGTTCAGCGACGGAAAGCAGATATACAAGCTGCCGACGCTTGAGGAGATCAAGACGCGCTGCCGCGACCAGATCGCCACGATGTGGGACGAGGTGCTGCGCTTTGAAAACCCGCACAATTATTATGTCGACCTCTCGCAGAAGCTGTGGGATATCAAGCATGAAATGATCCGCGGGAACCGCAGAGAAAAGTAATAAAAAAAAGGGCTGCCCGATAGGGCAGCCCGAATTTTTAATTATACGGCGTTTCAGTCGGTAACGCGCTTCTTGGAAACAAGAGCGGTGCCGAGGATGACGACTGCCGCCACTGCTGTAACTGCAACATATGCTGCAGTGTCACCGGTGGGGGTGGAAGAACCGCCGTTGTTGCCGGACTTGAGAGAAGAACCGACCTTGATGGAAGCGAATGCGGCTTTGCCGTCTTTGAGAGCGAAGAGCTCGGAGCCGGCAGCGGTGTTCGCCTTGGTGATGAGCTCGGCGTTCAGCTCGCCGCGGGTGATAGCCTTGACGTTGGAGTCGCCGATGGTCCTGTCGTTGCCTTCATAGTTGATAACGGCGCCGGTGAGATCCTTGCCGTCAACAGCGGAGAAGGGAATGTTGTTCTTGACGTTGTCTTCACCGTTACCGAAAGAAAGGTTGGCGGTGGTATTGCCGTCTGCTATGAAGAGGTTTTCGAGTGTGTACTCTTCAACATTAGCGCCCGAAAGGTTGATGATGGAGAGGCGTGCGGTCTTGCCCTCAACGGTGAGAGCGGAGAGCTTGCCGGTGCTTATGGAGTTTTTGACAGTAGTCTTGGGATGGTTGGTGTAGGAGATGAATCCGCTTGCGAAGGATGCGGAAGCAACGTCGCCGGTGTTGATGCAACCGGTTATGATCGCATACTCATCATTTGAACCGAATACGTAACCGATAAGTCCACCTGCCTCAAAGCCGCCGGAGACCTTACCGTTGTTGATGCAGTTTTCAACAGTTACGGCTTTACCGGTGTTGCCGTCCTTTACGCCTTTGTTGACGTAACCGACAATACCGCCCGCAGCGCCCGCACCGTTTCCCTCTATGAAAGCAGAAACATCGCCGTTGTTGATGCAGTTTTTGACTGTGAGACCGACGATCGTGCCGGTGTCATAAGAATGACCGACGATGCCGCCCGCCGCTGTGTCCTCTTTTACTTTGGCGGTGTTGGTGAGAGTTACGTTACCGTCGTTGGTGCAGAAATCGATAGTAGCGGATTTTCTCGCGTCACCGACGATACCGCCCGCGCGGTTGGGGGAAACGACGTCGCCTGCGTTGTAGCAGTTCTTTACAACGACAGCACCGGTTCCGTTGTATCCGTAGATACCGCCTGCGGCGTAGCCGTCCTTGGCGCCGTTGGTGTTGACGATCTTGCCCTTGTTGACGCAGTTCTCGAAGAGAGCATCGGTGCAGTAGCTGCAGCCGGCGATGCCGCCGACGGCGCCCGAGCTGGTGATGTTGCCTTCGTTGACGCAGCCGGTGAGCTTAGCGGCGGGAGTTGCGCCGTTGAGACGACCGACGATGCCGCCGACCTTGCAGGTGTCGTCACCGACAACGGTGATGGTAGCCTTGTTGGTGATGTTTTCGAGGATGCCGCCCTTGCTCTCGCGAGCCACGGCGCCTGCGGAGACATACTCGGTGGAGTTGATCTCGATCTTGCCGGTGGTGGTAAGGTTTTTGACAGTACCGTTCATCTGCTTGAACATAGGAGCGGAAACGGTCACGGTCTTGCCGTTGCCGTCAAGTGTACCGGTAAAGGTCTCGGTGTATGTCTCACTCACAGTGATGTCGGCAGCAAGATAGTATGTACCGTCTTTTGCCATGTTCTTGAAATCATCGGCGCTGTTGATGGCGGTTCCCTCGGCGGCGAATGCACCGACCGTGAAGAGGGAGAGGACCATGATGACGCTGAGGATCAGAGAGAATGTTTTGCGCATGATGTTTACCTCTTTCTTTGATTTTGGTGGCATGATATGTCACCGTATTTAATATGCAGTTTAATTATAAACAAAATCACCGCCGATGTCAATAGTTTTTTGTACTTTTTGTGTATTACGCTTAACAAAAAAGCGGCAGCCGCGAGTGCGGCTGCCGCAAAGGTTGATCTGAGATTATTCGGCGATTCTGCGCTTCTTGGAAACAAGAGCTGCGCCGAGGATGACGACTGCCGCAACTGCCGCAACCGCAACATATGCCGCAACGTCACCGGTGGGGGTGGAAGAACCGCCGCCGGAAGGAACGGAGGATGCGAACGCTACTTTGTTGCCGTTGAGAGCAAAGGTGCCGGTACCGATGGCGGCGTTTGCCTTTGCTACGAAGTCGGCATTCAGCTCGCCGCGGGTGATCGCCTTGACGGTTTCGGAACCTTCGAGGTTCTTACCAAGGGCGGCACTCAGCTCGATAATGCTTGCTGCATTGGCTTCCGTTGCTGTCCATGAAAGGTGAGTGGTCGTGCCCTGATCGGCAATGAAGAGGTTTTCGACCGTGTATTTTGCGACATCAGCAGAGGACATCGAGATAATGGCAAGGTGAGAATTGGTCGTGTCACCGGTGGCGGTCAGCTTGCCGATGCCGATGCAGTCCTTGATGATGCTGGTGGTGCTGTTGGCATAAGCAAGGAACTCGGAAGCATAACCCTGATCGAGGGTGCCGTCGGCCTTTTTGGCCTCGCCGAGAGTGATGTTACCGTTGTTGATGCACTTGATAACGGAGGCGCCGTAAGCTTCGCTTGCCCACGCGTAACCGGCGATGCCGGCGACCTTGGTGCTGCCCGAAACATCACCGTTGTTAACACATTCGGTGACGGAGAGACCGGTCTTGATCCCCTTGTCTCCGGAGTAGGCAACGATACCGCCTGCGCATTCGACGGCTTTTACGGTGCCGTTGTTGGTGCAGGAGGAGATAGTGGCGGCCTTTCTGGCATCACCCTGGATACCGCCTGCGCGGTAGCCGGAAGTGATGTTGCCGTCGTTGGTGCAGTTTTTGATCGTTATGGCAGCGGTGCCGCTGTAGCCGACGATGCCGCCCGCGGCAACACCGGATTTTGTGCCGGAGGAAGTGATGTTGCCCTTGTTGTAGCAGCCGTCAAACAGGGTCGCTTCCTCGGAGACCTGCGATTCGCCGCAGATACCTCCGGTAGCCTCGGTGGAGGAGATGGCAGCTTCATTGGTGCAGCCGACAAATTTTGTGGCTGTTGCGCCGCCCTTCATGGCTCTGCCGCAGATACCGCCGACGCAGACTTCTTTTGTCGCACCGGTAACAGTGATCGTGGCTTTGTTTGTGACCTTTTCGAATACACCGGCAGTCGCCTGTTTGGCAACTGCGCCGAAGTATACCTTTTCGTCCGCAGCAGCGGCGGTATATTCAAGCTTGCCTGCGGTGGTAAGGTTCTTGACGGTACCGTTCATCTGCTCGAACATGGGAGCGGATACGGTCACGGTCTTGCCGTTGCCGTCAAGTGTACCGGTGAACGTACCGGCATAGGTCTCGCTCACGGTGATGTCTGCCGCAAGATAGTACTTGCCGTCAGCCGTCATGTTCTTGAAATCTTCGGCGCTGTTGATGGCGGTTCCCTCGGCGGCGAATGCGCCTACCGTGAAGAGGGAGAGGACCATGATGACGCTGAGGATCAGAGAAAATGTTTTGCGCATGATGTTTACCTCTTTCATTATTTTTTCGGGTAGCCTCGGCTGCCCGACAGAGTGTAAATAAATTATAACTAAAAAAGTTCATTATGTCAAGCGTTTTTGTTGTTTTTTAATAAAAAATCATGTTTGATGCGATCTTGGACCGAATACACGGCGGCATTTCGGACGATATTTGTATATCGGAGCGCACTTGGCGGCAGTCGGGGCTTTTTTATTGACAATACCGCTGCGCTATGATATGATAATATAAGGATATGCAGTAAGGGGTGATGTTGATGAAGATCCTGACGGATATTGAAATAGCACAGGCTTGCGAGCCGAGACCGATAGGCGAGATCGCCGCTTCTCTCGGCATAGGTGATGAATATATTGAGCCTTACGGAAGATATAAGGCAAAGATCGACCCCGCGGCGGCGGAAAAGAGCGGACGCGGCGACGGAAAGCTGATACTTGTCACCGCGATAACTCCCACTCCCGCCGGAGAGGGAAAGACCACCACGACGGTGGGACTTGCCGACGGGCTGCGCCGCATAGGCAAGCGGGCGGTCGCGGCGCTGCGCGAGCCGTCGCTCGGTCCGGTATTCGGAATAAAGGGCGGCGCGACGGGCGGCGGGTATGCTCAGATAGTGCCGATGGAGGATATAAATCTGCACTTTACGGGAGATATACACGCCGTCGGCGCGGCAAACAATCTGCTTGCGGCAATGATCGACAATCACATCCAGCACGGCAACGCGCTCGGCATCGACCCGCGCAGGATAACATGGAAGCGCTGCGTCGATATGAACGACCGTCAGCTCAGATATATAACCGACGGTCTCGGCGGTGTGAAGAACGGGACACCGCGCGAGGACGGCTTCGACATAACCGTTGCATCCGAGATAATGGCGGTGCTCTGCCTTGCCGAGTCGCTCTCCGACCTGCGCGCAAGGCTAGCGCGCATCGTAGTGGGGTACACATATGACGATAAGCCCGTCACCGCCGCCGAGCTCGGCGCGGCCGGGGCTATGGCGGCGCTGCTGCGCGATGCGGTGAAGCCGAATCTCGTGCAGACGCTCGAGGGCACGCCGGTGTTCGTTCACGGCGGACCGTTTGCCAACATCGCGCACGGATGTAACTCTATTCTGGCAACCAAGCTAGCTATGTCATTCGGCGATTATGTGATTACGGAAGCCGGATTCGGTGCCGACCTCGGTGCGGAGAAGTTTTTTGACATCAAATGCCGTGCGGCGGGGCTTGTGCCCGATGCCGTCGTGGTGGTCGCTACCGTCCGCGCGCTTAAAATGCACGGCGGCGTGCCGAAGGGCGAGCTTGCGCATGAGGATCTTGCGGCGCTCGGGCGCGGCATGGCGAATCTCGAACGCCACGTTTCGAATATAAAGGAGGTCTACGGGCTTCCCGCGGTGGTCGCGGTCAACCGTTTCCCGACCGATACCGACGGAGAGATCGCGCTCGTCGTGCAAAAATGCGCGGTGCAGGGCGTCAGAGCTGTGCTTTCCGACGTATGGGCAAAGGGCGGCGCGGGCGGCGAGGAGCTTGCGCGCGAGGTCGTGAGGCTTTGCGACGAAGAGAGCGCGCATTTCCGCTTTGCCTATGGCTCCGATGCGGGTCTTGAGGAGAAGATAGCCGCCGTGGTGAAGAAGGTCTACCGCGGCAGCGGCGTCGAATACCTCCCGGAGGCGCGGCGTCAGCTTGAAAAGCTCGGCGCCCTCGGGTACGGCTGCCTGCCCGTCTGCATTGCAAAAACACAGTACAGCTTTTCAGACGATCCCGCAAAGGGCGGCACTCCGGAGGATTTTACGGTTACGGTGAGAGGTCTGCGCGTCAGCGCGGGCGCGGGATTCGTCGTCGTTCTGACCGGCGATATCCTGACCATGCCGGGGCTTCCCGCGTCTCCCGCCGCCGAGCGCATCGATATTGATGCCGACGGGAAGATAACCGGGCTTTTCTGAGCGCGAAGGGAAGCGCTGCGTTCTAAAAAAATAAAAACGGTGTGCGGTCTTATGCCGCACACCGTTTTTATGTCCCGGAGAGCAAATGTGAACTTTCGGTAAATCCCGCGATTTTTGCAGATTCGGGGTTGACTTTTCTGTCTACACGGTGTAAACTATATGTGGTTACAATGTGTAAACAGGGAGGAATATCATGATGGAATACCGTTTGGGCAGTGTTGAGTCGAGATTTGCCGACATCATATGGGAGTGCGAGCCGGTGACGTCGGCGGAGCTTGTGAAAAAAAGTGCCGAGGCGCTCGGCTGGAACAGGTCAACGACCTACACCGTTCTCCGCAGGCTTGCCGCCAAGGGGCTTTTCAGGCTTGAGGACGGAACCGTGACCTCACTCATTTCACGCGACGGATTTTATTCCTCGCAGAGCAGACAATATATCGACGAAAACTTCAACGGTTCTCTGCCCGCGTTCCTCAGCGCGTTCACGAACGGAAAGCGGCTGTCGGAAAAGGAAGTCGAGAGCATCAGGCGGATGATAGACGCCTACGGCGGAGGTAAATGATATGACGGGGCTGTTTTTGCGTATACTAAACATGAGCCTTGCTGCGGGATGGATGGTCCTTGCCGTGGCGGCGGTGCGCCTTATATTCGGCAAAGCCCCGCGCGCGCTGTTCGTCGTCATGTGGGCGCTCGTCGGCATTCGCCTTGTGTGCCCGTTTTCGGTCGAGAGCGCTCTGAGCCTGCTGCCGTCCGCCGAGCCGGTGCCGGTCGATATCG
>ENA-OROL01001791-OROL01001791.1-human-gut-metagenome-genome-assembly--contig:-NODE-1791-length-16423-cov-2.596713_pt1 | contig 16423 bp, 13 predicted proteins | sample MGYA00242128_ERZ509048 | MGnify/ENA primary metagenome ERZ509048 (study PRJEB26280, sample SAMEA2338750) | human gut metagenome | biome: human gut; feature: human-associated habitat; material: faeces...
TTCACCGCTCCGGCATTATAGGTATTGCCCGTATGTCCAGGATCAATGACCACCAGTAATTTTTTCTTATCCGACATGATGAACACCTTCTTTCTCTAATACATCTTTATCCGGCAGGCTGCTTCTGTCTGCTTTGTCAGCCTTATCCTCGCTGCTGCCCTCTGCTGGCAGTTCTGATGTCATATTTACAAGAAAATCTCTCAACCAGCCTTCAATCTTCTTCGGCACCGGAAGTCCGCATAAGACCATATTTTTCAATACTGACAGGCATTCACAGGCTGTAAACAGCAGACAGAAAAACTCACACATTCCCAGTTTCTGAATGCCAAGGTAATGAACATATTCCTCAGGCACAAAAGCCAACAGATTCACATGAATCAGCAGATCCGCCAACATCAGAATCCCCACACTGACAACCATGGCCACTTTTCTGATGGCACCATCAATGCCCACTGAACTGTTGAACTGACGGAACTTGATAGCCCGGAGAACACCTAGCAGCATATCCGCACAGATAGCCAGCATCAAAATCTCTATAAAAATATTATTTGAAAACAATATCACTAAATCTTTCATCTTTTACTTCACTCCTTTTCTTTTATTTATTCCACCGTCACGCTCTTGGCGAGGTTACGCGGCTTATCCACATCGAGTCCCTTAGCGCAGCTGATGTAATAGGCCAGAAGCTGAAGCGGCACGACGGCCAGCGAGGTGGTCAGCAGCGGATCGGTTCGCGGCACATAGACCGTGAAATTCACGGTATCCTCGATGGCGTATTGGCCGTAGGTCGTCAGGCCGAACAGGCTTGCGCCGCGGCTGCGCACCTCCACCATGTTGGAAACCTCTTTTTCAAACAGCTCCGGCTGGGTCGCGACGGCGACGACGAGCACCCCGTCCTCGATCAGGCTGATCGTGCCATGCTTCAATTCACCGGCGGCGTAGGCCTCGGCGTGCAGGTAGCTGACCTCTTTGAGCTTAAGCGCACCCTCGTAGGAAATAGCGGCACCCATGCCACGGCCCACGAACAGCGCCGACTGCGCGTCCTTGCACAGCAGGGCGGCCTCACGAACGGCCTCGGTTTGGGTATCCAAAATCCACTGGATCTGCTCGGCCGTATCGGAAAGCTCGCGGAACAGCATGCGCGCCTGCTTGGTGGTCAGACGGTACTTGACCTGCGCCAGCAGCAGGGCCAAAAGCGTAAGGCTCACAACCTGGCCGATGAAGCTCTTGGTCGAGGCGACCGCGATCTCTTTGTTGGCCTTGGTGTAGATGACGCCGTCGCTCTCACGCGCCACGGGGCTGCCCACCACGTTGGTGATGCCGAAGACCTTGGCACCCTTGATGCGCGCGTCGCGAATGGCGGCAAGGGTATCGGCCGTCTCGCCCGACTGGGATACGGCAACGACAAGCGTCGTCGGCGTAATGATGGGGTTGCGATAACGGAACTCGCTGGCCGCCTCCACCTCGGTGGGGATGCGAGCCCAGCCCTCAATGAGATTCTTGGCAATGAGGCCAGCGTGATAGCTGGTTCCGCAAGCGATCACGTAGACGCGGTCGATGTCGTTGAGTTCCTCGAGCGAAAGGCCCAGCTCGTCGATGTCGAGCTCGCCGGCCGGCGTCATACGACCGACCAGCGTATCGCGCACGACGCGCGGCTGCTCGTTGATCTCCTTGAGCATAAAGTGGGGATAGCCGCCCTTTTCGGCCATATCCAGATCCCAATCGATGTGGGTGACCTTGGGCTCGATGACATTGCCGGCCTCGTCGGTGTACTCGACGCCCGCAGGCGCAAGCTTGGCAAACTGACCGTCCTCGAGCACCACGACATCGCGGGTGGCATCGATGAGCGCGATGACATCGGAGGCGACATAGGCGCCGGTCTCGCCCGCGCCGACCACGATCGGGGAATCCTTGCGGGCCACGGCGATTACGCCGGGCTCGTCGGCGCACACGGCGGCCAGGCCGTAGGCGCCTACCACGTGGGTGCAAGCCTCGCGCACAGAGGCCATCAGGTCGTGCGTCTCGGCATAGGCCTCTTCGATCAGATGCGCGAATACCTCCGTATCGGTCTCGCTCTTAATGGCCGCGGCCCTCCAGCTCTTCGCGCAGCTCGGCGAAGTTCTCGATGATGCCGTTGTGGACGATGGCGATACGACCGTCGCAGCTGGTGTGGGGGTGAGCGTTAACGACGGAGGGCTTGCCGTGGGTGGCCCAACGGGTGTGGCCGATACCGCAGGTAGCGTCGCTGTCGATATTGGAAAGCTCGCTCTCCAGGCCCGCGACCTTACCCACGCGGCGGATGACATCGAGGTGCGCCGCGGCGCCCTCGCCCACCTCGAGCGCGACGCCCGAGGAGTCATAGCCGCGATACTCCATACGCTTGAGGCCCGTGACCAGGATGTTCTTTGCAATATCAGAGCCGGTGTAGCCGACAATTCCGCACATAGGATAAATCCCTTCGTCCGCTTGACTGCAAAACGTCCACGCACAGGGGGCGCTGAGACGCATAACGTTCGAGTATTGTACTCACGCAAACGCAAGCTGATATACCAGAAGTGGTATCTCAACTTAGATACCACCCGATGCACACACGTCCAGCCGGTCCAAACCACCACAATGGGGACAGGCACCTTCGTGGTGGTTTTGGCCGGGGCGGCGGCCTGTCCCGGCGATTTATCTCAATCTGTAACAACTAGGACACCAAAAGCGGGCTTGCTGTTACAGATCGAGATTTTCCGTCCGACCTCGGCGTTTCGTCTCGATCTGTAACAGGTAGAGCCGGTTTTGCCGTCCAGATGTTACAGATCGAGACAATTGAAGGCCGGAACAGCAAAACCGCCACGAAGGGGACTATCCCCTTCGTGGCGGTTTGGGCGGCGGCGTTTGTCTATGAGGTTTGCTTGGGGAAGGTCGTTGCGAGCGCTACGACGGCAAGTCCTGCCACCACGTAGAAGGCCGTGGCCGCCGACTTTGCGCGAACCTCGGCATTGTCCGCCAAGAGCTCTCCCTGCGCCTCGGGTGCAACGCCCATCGATTCCAGGCGCGCCGTAAACGCGGCATCACTCTCGTAGGTATAAACAACCTCTTCGAGCGCCGCCTTGCTCTGCGTGTCGACCACATTACTCGCATCAATACGCGCATCGAGACCGGTGTTGACGGCGATAAGCAGGACCGAACCCATGGCGGCAGAGCCCAACGCGAGGCCCAGGTTACGCGCCGCACCCTGGATGCCGCCCGATTGCTGGGCGTCACTCGGCGGCACGGCGGAAGCGACAATGTTGTTAGCCTGTGAGTTCACCAGGCCAACGCCCACGCCACCAAAGAGCGTACCGACCACCATAATGGGCGTCAGCTCGGACGCACGCACGCCAAACGCCATGCTCACACAGGCCGCCGCCATAAAGACATAGCCCGTACGCACCACAGACCAAGGCTTAAGCTGCGGAAACTTGCGCGGCACAAACATTGCGAGCACCAGCATGGGCACACCCGAGATGATGCCCAAAAGCGCTGTTTGCATGCCGCCAAGGCCAATTACAAGCTGATAGTACGAAGTGCCGACCAGACCCTGAGCGCCCATGTAGAAAAACGGCAGAGCAATGGCGATGACGCCGGCGCGAACGGTGGGATTGCGCACAAAGCTCGACGGCAAAATCGCTATGCCGTGGGTGCGCTCCATCCAGTGCTCGACCGGAATCAGCATCACCAGCAATAGCAGGCCGACGCCGACAATAGGCAAAGCGGGAGAAATACCGGCGATCGTGAAGGGAGCCTGCGGTAAGGGAGCAAATACGCCCCAGGTCGAGATGCGCGAAAGACCGCACATAACGGCGAACAATCCCAGAGAGGCAATAACCGCACCCGGCGCGTCAAACTTGCCCGCGTGCAGCCCGCCACCCGTCGGCAGCTTTGCGCTCGCAACGAGCAGTGCGACAAAATAGGCGGCGAGCACGCCGAAGGTCACGCGAAAACCTGCGATATCGACCAGAATGCCCAGCGCGATAGGAATAATCGTCGCAAGCGCCGCCGATGCGGCAATCACGCCATATGCCTGCTTGCGTTCCTCGCCTTCGTACAGCATGGACACCATGCCCAGTACCGAAGGGATAATGAGGCTTGCGCCCAGCCCGACCATCAGTCGGCCACCCCAAATAAGCAGCTCAATGCTCGGTGAAAACGCGCACAGCAGCTCTCCCACCACAGCAAGCACCAATCCGGCACGGAAGTTGCGGCACCACCCGATAACCATGCCGAGCAAACCGCTCGCAAGCATAAAGGTGCCCGCCATAAGCGAATAGACCGTGCTCGCCATCTGCACGTCCGAGAGCGGACATCCAAACACGCGCATCATCTCGGCCATGGCAACCGAAAACGCACCGTTGTCTGCCGAGGTACCCACCTGAGCGCATGCCAGCACGATCAGCGGCGCCAGTCGCGCCAAACGAGAAGTCGCCGCAGGCTCCATCCCCGAGTTCGAAACCGCGCGATTCATGCACATCACCATCCGCTTTTTTCATTCCGTATATGCGGCAAGGATTTAAAACCAACCCTTCCCCTACTCATCATAAAAAATGCGTATCATGACAGGTGCCACGCTCTTTTCCAGATATACGGCAAATCGAACTTTCTCGCGACCCTAGGGAGCCCCATGAGCATCAATCAGCGACAAGCAAAGCTGCTTAAAATCCTGCTCGGCCAGGCGGGCTACACCCCGACAGTCGATATCTCCGATGCCCTTGCTTGCTCGGAGCGCACCATCCGCAACGACATGCGGGCCGCTAACGCCTTCCTCGACGAAATGGGCATCCAAGCGGCAATTGTCTCCAAGCGCGGCAACGGCATCCGCATCGATGGCGACAGCACGCAGCGCGGTCAGATATCGGACATCATCAAGGAACGTTCGCTTTCCATGGACGCCGGTCTTGACCGCTTCTATCGCGGCATGTTGCTGCTCACCTGCGACTACCGGCACCAATACACCACCGAATCGCTTGCGCGGGCCATCCTCACCAACAAACAGCAGGCCCAAGACGACCTGCGCACATGGAACGAGCTCATGACGCCGTTTGGAGCCCAAATCGTACGCGGGCGCCGCATTACGGTCGAGGGTCCCGAGGAGTACATCCGATTCTTCGTCGTCTATTATCTGTTTGAGCTCGCGTCGACCGCCATGAAGCGCCGCATTGAGCCGCAGCTCTTTGGCGGCAACGAGCAATTCTTCAACGACCTCATCGCATACGTCGAGCGCGAAAGCCGAACGCTCTATACCGACAACGCCCGCCACCAGCTTGCCGTCTACCTGCAGATTATGGTCCTGCGCATTCTTAAGGGCAAAGAGGTCGGTGGTTACACCTCGGCGATTCCCGTTGTGTACGACGACGTCGCCAACCGCATTGAGCAGCACTTTGGCATCGAGGTCTCCGCCAACGAGCGCGGCATCATCCGCGACCTCTTTACGGTCTCCACGCGCCGCTGGACGCCCGAGTTCCAGCGCACATATCAGCCCACACCCGAGGCGGCGCGCCTCACCGTGGAGTTATTCTGCGCTCTCGGCGAACGCTTTGGCACGCGACCGCCGCTTCATCTTGAAAAGCCCTGCGCCGCGCTCATCGAAGCCGGACAAACTCACATGCGCTATGAACGCGCCATCTCACTGCCCCAGGAAAACACCTGGACGGTGCGATACGAAAACATGGCCTCGTTTATGCGCCTGTCCGAGGTGCTGCGCGACGCGCCCGGCCTATCTGGGCTGAATCTATACCAGACCGACGTGACGCGCCTGGCGATGCTATTGCTCTCGTATATGGACGGCCTGTCCTCGCACGATCAATGGCGTGTCGGACTCGTGGTCAACTGCGGCATTGAGCAGGTCTTCTATGCGCGCGATCGACTTGAGCGGCTCATTCCCTGCATGCGGGTCGCACGTGTGCTGACCGAAACAGAAGTCGCCGAGATTGAATCAGACCCCAAGCACAGCAGCCTCGACTTCCTGGTCTCATTCGACCCCATCAAGACGACGCTTCCACTCTGCGTGCTGAGCAATGCCATCGATGACGCCGATCGCAGCCGCATCGAGCTGCTGCTCATGAAGCTTGGATGCCCCCACGCACTCGACGACGCCCCGCTTGCCGGCGGTCTTCCCGAGCGCGAGCTCGATATCTCGCACGCGCGCATGCTCACGCGCACCCTTCACGCTGCACTTGTCGAAGACGGCCTCTGGCGTGGCACGCTCTCCGGCTTCTCGAACACCTTCGAGATGCTGTCGTTCACGCACGGACCTTGGCTCTTGCTGACCGTATGTTCCCAAGATGTCGCTCAAACCGGGGCCGTGCATTACCGCGTGGAAACACGAGTCGGCTTTACCGGCGACCGCCTGCAACACATCCTGGTGCTCTGCGTCGCCCCAAGCGATGAGCGCGTCCTCACTCCGGCCACACAGCGCTTCCGCAAGCTCGCATCCGAGGCCGGTCTCAAACGGTAGACGGCGTGGGCGCCCATCGCGCGTGCCCATGCAAGCCTTCAAATACGCTTAAGCGCAAAGAACCCGTGGCCGCCCCTGCAGCCACGGGTTCTTTTTAGCGTCTATGGCCTATGCCATGACAAAGCTATTTGCGCGTCCAGACAGTCTCGCCCTCTTTGACCGTCTCGAGAACGCGCAGGTTGCGCACCTCGTCGAGCTCGATCTTGAGCGGGTTCTTCTCGACAATGCAGAAGTCGGCCAGCTTGCCGGCCTCGAGCGTGCCCTTACGGTCGAGCTCGCCATACTGGAAAGCGCCGTTGACCGTGATGGCCTTCAGACCCTCGTACACGCTGATCTTCTGATTCTCGTCCAGCTGAGCGCCGCCCTTGGTGACGCGCTTGGCGGCGCACCACACAGCCTCAAAGAAATTGGGGCGCAGCACCGGCGTGTCGGTGTGGAAGGTAAACGGCAGGCCGCACTCCAGAGCGTCATGGCAGGCAGACACGCGACCGCCGCGCACGGGACCGAAGTTCTTAAGATGCACGTCGGCCCAGTACCAGATATGGCTGGCGAAAATCGACGGGATCATGTTGATCTCGGCCATCTGCTCGTACTGATCGCAGCGGGCAGTCTGGCAGTGGATCATGACCGGGTGCAGGCTCGCTTTATCGGGATTAGGCGAATCCTCCAGCGCGCGCTTGTACACGCGCAGGTACTGGTCGGCAGCCGCATCACCGTTGGTATGGGCGAGCAGCTGATGATTGCCGTCGATGGCCTTGCGCATAAAGTCATACGCGGCCTTGTCGGTCATGGTGCCATAACCGCAGTAACCCTCGCCCTCATCGCCGGGAGTGTAGGGCTCGGTCATCCACGCCGTACGACCCTGGGGAGAACCGTCAAAGAACATCTTGAGGCCGCCGATACGGAAGTGACCAGTGTAGTCCTGCGAGACAAAAGGCTCGTGGTCGGCCAAGATTTTGTCGACATCCTCGCCGTACATGGGATAGCTCACGACGTCCATCTTGAGCAGGCCCTTGTTCGCAAGGCCACAGAACAGCGCTGCGAAGTCGGCGGTGGTAGCACCCTCCTGGCAGGTGGTGATGCCGTTTTCCAGGTAGATGTCCTGCATCTCGCCGATCATGACGTCCATGTCCATCTTCTGACGCGGCTGAATCACGGCAAAGACCGGCCACATAGCGCCTGGCTCCTCGCAGTAACCGTCCGGCGTGCCGTCGGCCTCGCGGCCGTAGCGAGCGCCCTCGGGATCGGGAGTCTCGGCGGTAATGCCGGCAAGCTCCAGCAGCTTGGTGTTGGCAACAACCATGTGGCTCGAAGCGTGGACGGCGATAACCGGAATGGTCTCGCTCACGCGGTCGAGCACGTGACGGTTAGGGTGCTCATGCTCGGCCAGGGAATTCTGGTCGTAGGAAACACCCATGATCACGCCGTCCTCGCCAATGCCGCGCTGCTCGGCAAAGGCAGCCAGACGCTCGACGATCTCATCGAAATCCGCCGCGCCGTTAAGGTCGGCAGCCACGATGTACTGCGTGCAGCCAGAGATGTGGCTGTGGGGGTCAATCAGACCGGGCATAAGGCAGGCGCCGTTGAGATCAATCTCCTCGGCATCCTCTGCCTGAGCGCGAGCCTCCTCGAGCGAGCCGGTAAACGCGATGGTGCCGTCGTCTGCAACCAGCAGGGCCTCAAAAGTATCGCCCTCGCCGGTCATGGGAACAAAGTCGCCGTTAAAGTACAGCTTCTTCATGACCTACTCCTCCTCTTTGGAGAACTTCTTGATAGCAGGGGTGGTGGCCAGGCCAAGCACGATGATGGCAGCGCCCACGTAGTAAGCGAAACGCGTGGAGTTGAAGCGGGACTGGGCATTGATCTCGACCAGGGCGTCGCGCTCCTCATCGCTCATATCGATGTCCTCAATAGAAGCGCGGAAGTTCTCATCGGAGACGAGGTCGATATTGCGCTCGGAAATAGCGACGACGGTGGACTCGGAAATGCGGGAATCGTTAGCGGCTGCATCCTTCACGGAGTTGGTGATACCAAAGAGCAGCACGGCACCCAGCAGGGCAATGCCGATGGCCTGGCCAACGTTACGCATGGTGGTCTGAATGCCGCCGGACTGGGAAGCGTCGCGCTCGTTCACGGCAAGGGCGACAACGTTGTTGGCCTGGGCGGAAACGATACCGGCGCCCGAGCCGGCAACAACGCAGCCAATGAGAATGCCCGGCATGGAAGCAGCGTCGAGCGTAACGGAGAACGCCATGATGATCAGGGCGGCGGCAAGGGTGAGGTAGCCGACCTGGATGACGCGACGCGGGTTAGCCTTCGGCATGAACTTGGGGATACCGATGGAGAAGGCGAAGGTCGGAACGCCAACGACGATGGAGAGCACACCAACGATAGCCGGAGACCAGCCAGCAACGAGCTGCAGGTAGGGGGCCATCAGAATGGACTGAACACCCATGAAGAAGAACGTGATGGCGGAGGCGGCGAGACCGGCGAGGACCTGCGGGGTCTTAAGGAAGGACTGGGGCAGCAGGGCAAAGCCGTTCTTCTCCTCGACCTTCTTCTCGACGTTGATCATAACGATGAGGATGATCACGCCGCCTACAACTAAGGCCGTTGCGACCGCAATCGGGTTAAACAGCCATTTCTTAATATAGCTTGCTACCAATACGCCAATCACCGCTGCGGGCAGGAAGGCAACAATAGTGTTGATTGTCAGACGCTGCTGAACTTTATCGGAGAAAAGGCCCAAACAGATATCAATCAGGCGCTGACGATAGTGCCAGCACACCGCAAAGATAGCGCCGGCCTGAATCGCGATGTAAAAGGTGTCTGCTTCCTGTCCTGTGTAGTCAAGTAAGCTGCCGGCAACAATCAAGTGACCGGTGGAAGAGACCGGCAAGAACTCCGTCAAACCCTCAACGATACCTAGAATGACGGCTTTTAAATAAAGAATCCAATCCATGAGAATACTGCCTACCTGACGGGACGGTTACTGAAATATTTATTGAAAATCGGACGAATGGCTTTCTTTTGTTCGTCAGACAACTGGCTGAAAAAATCCTCTCCGATCTTATTGCAGTAGCCGGCTTCGTTAATAGAACGAACACCGCAGCGGAACAGCTCGAAAAGAACTGTCGAATTCATCATCTTCTCGGGCAAATTAATCGGAGCTAAATCTTTTTTAAAAAGCTGAAACTCTGCTCGGTCGAGTTCTAAGTTTTTCGCGTCGGTTTCCGCACTTTGCTGAAAGCGCATGAAGGCACCGATCGACACCACTGCGATAAAAGCAAAAGCGACCCACGGAGCTCGATAACGAGAGACGATAAACATAGAAAACACCGACCAAAACAAAAAAGCAAGGCGTAATGATAAGTGATTTTTGACGTTCCTTCAGGCAGTTAGCGTGCAATCTATAGTCTTTTCACGGGAAGTTTTGATACCTAGTTGCGCATTCTTTTTCTGGCTCGAATCCGAATTTAAGCCCGCGCAGCCTGAACCTTCCTCGCCGCCTTTTCTTTAAATTCGCTATAGATGAAAGTCAGAATTCCAGCCCAAATAAACAGCAAAGGAATGAGCTGCTGGTGATTGAACGGCTCATGGAAGAAAACCAATCCGACAATTAGCGTAAGGATCGGATTCATGTACTGGATGAATCCAAGGATCGTCAGCGGAAGAACATTGGCCGCAACCGAGAAAGCAATCATCGGCACGGACGTCACAAGCCCCACGCTGATGAGAAGAATCGTGATGTAGGTTCCGCCGGCAAGGAATGCGCCGACGCCGTTCGCATCAAGATAAAACAGGTAGGCAATGGCAAAGGGAAGCATGAGAGAGGCTTCTAAGGCATTGCTCACCCAAGGGTCAATCCCGAGGCGCTTTTTAAAGACCCCATAAAGCGCCCATGAAGAAGAAACACCCAATGCGATCCAAGGCATGCGGCCGAGTGTGTAGATCATGATGCACACGCCGAGGAATGGCAGGAATACACTCAGCTGCTTTAATCGGCTCAGCCGCTCTCTAAAAAACACTACGCCCAGCGCGACAGTAAACAAAGGCGTTAGGAACATGCCGATACCAAGTTCGACAACTTGGTTAGATGTTGCCGCGTAGACATTGATCCACCAGTTGATCGCCGCAATGGCAGCCGCAGCAAATAAATTGAAATACTGAATCGGCTGCTTTTTGAAAGTACGAAGCGTACTGAAAATCTCAGAAAACCGCCCGATTAGCATCAAAAATGCCGAGATCAAAATCAGAGACCAAAGTACTCGGTGACCGATGACTTCCCAACCTCGCACACCTCCGAATAAAGCCCAGTACAAAGGCATAAAGCCCCAGCAGAGGTATGCGCCGACAGCGGCAAGAAGTCCCTTGGTTTGAGCGGTCATAGATTGTAGTTTTTGAGGTTTGTTGTGGCTGATATTCTACGAGCCGACCGCAGGCTCAACAATGCTCCGTTTACCGAGGCTTTTTGAAAAATCTGCCTGGATCAATCGCACGCAGAAGATCGGCCTCCAACGGAATCGGCTCATTAAACATTTGCGCTGCGATGACTTTAGCGGCAAGTTCATTGAACACGGTACCTCGAGACCCCATAGCACAGCTCACGTAAATACCTGTCGCATTCGGAAAGCCTTCCGCTGCCGGAACTTGTCCGACAACCGGCAGTCGATCCGGTGCAACACATCGAAACCCTTCATAAAATCCAGCCGCGTCAGCTTCAGTTAGCTGCGAAAATAGATCCGTCAAATGAGAAAGATTTTTGCAGTGTGCTTCTTCTGAAGACATCTGTTTGTCAGCGCTTTCATAGGTTGCACCGACACCGATCCAATCATCAGGACTGTGAATGGCATAACCCGGACCTGTTACCGCGCCTTTTAAATCCGTTAAGGCGCCCTCGCAGAGAAGAGATAATCTGCCTTTCCATCGGGTTAACGGAAGTTCGATTCCGGGAAGAAGATTAGCGGTTTCAGCCGCACAGCACACAACGACCGCATCTGCTTCAGCAATGATTTGTCCGAAGGCATCTTTGGCTTGACAATTTTTTCCTTGCTTCGACAGAGAGCCGACCCGAGTGTTAAACAGCAAGGAAGCACCCGAGCGGTTCAGACGCGCTCTAACCCATTCAGCCACAGCAACGATACCGGCGCCTTCGTGCCAGAGGCCGCCTAATCGAGGCTTAAGACCGATTTTTGATTCGGCTTCCTCTGCTGACATCAGTCGGAGGAAATCTTTCGGAAAACTGAACGGCTTTAACTGAGCAAACTGCTGCTGCCATTTTTGAAGTTCGGCTCCATCTCTGGCCATCTGGTAAAGCCCCTCAGTCCGGACCAACTCCGGATAGCAGAGCAACTCTTCCCGCAGCATCTCCAAACCCGACCTTGTCAGCCTGAACAGCTGATTATCGTCACCTGAAGGCTGAGCATGCACCACGCCCCAGCGAAGCGCTGAGGCGCCGGAAGCACCGACGGGATGCCCCAAGGAGATGGCGCCGCCGAAAGAGCCGATTGCAGTCCGACAACAGTTGACGACATATAAATCTTTCATCTTGAAACCTCCGTTCTTTGGTTGCTCCGTTTCCTTGCGCAGAACCGTCCGGTTCGGTGCCCGTCCAAGGGCGTTGCCCCACGGCACCTCCGGCCGCTCTGCGTTCCTTTTTGCTGCTTACTATATATATCTAATTATATAGCATAAACAAATATATGTCAACCGCAATACACGACACCTGTCAATACATCTGTTTCATCCGCTCAAACTCCCTCCTGCGCCCTCCTTCTTTCCCTGTTTCCAACCGGATTTTTCCGAGATTTGGACGCCAATTGTGAATTTTTTAGAACTTTGCAAATTTAACGCTAAATTCATTGTATATTTACGTCTATTTTGCTTGACAAACTTGTAACAAAGTGTATATAATAATCATGGTAGTTCGTTGTGAACGAGCTCCCAACTGCGTGTAGTATTTATTTTTAAAAGTAACAACAGCATTTATTAATTTTCAGGAGGTTACACTATGAATCCGAGAGATGTTGTCATCGTAAGTGCATGCCGTACCCCCATCGGCAAGAACATGGGTCAGTTCAAGGACGTTCGTGCTCGTCAGCTGGCTATCACCGCTGGCGCTGAAGCCATCAAGCGCGCTGACATCGATCCTAAGCTGATCGACGGTATCGTGATGGGCGAATGCTTCACCGCTATGGAAGGCTCCCTGGCAGCTCGTCAGGTCTCCATGAGACTGGGCTTCTCCGAAAGATCCAACGCCTGTGTCGTCAACCAGAACTGCGCATCCGGCATGCGTGCTCTGGACATCCAGGCTAACAACATCCTGCTGGGCAAGGAAGACATCGGCATGGTTATCGGTGTGGAATCCATGACCAACGCTCCTTATGTCCTGGAAAAGGCTCGTATGGGCTATCGTATGGGCGACTCCAAGATTTTCGATAACATGCTGCATGACGGCCTGATCGACGAACTGTCCGGCGGCCACATGGGTCTGACTGCTGAAAACGTTGCTGAAAAGTATGGCATCACCCGTGAAGAATGCGACAAGATCGCTGTCCGTTCCCACAACCTGGCTTGCAAGGCCATCGACGAAGGCATCTTCAAGGATGAAATCGTTCCCGTCGTGATCAAGACCAAGAAGGGCGAAAAGGTCATCACCGATGACGAACATCCCATCCGCGGTTGCACCATGGAAACCCTGGCTAAGCTGAAGCCCGCCTTCAAGAAGGACGGCGTCATCACCGCTGCTAACGCTTCCGGCATCAACGACGCTGCTGCAGCAGTCATCCTGATGAGCTGGGAAAAGTGCCAGGAACTGGGCAAGAAGCCCATGGCAAAGCTGGTCACCTGTGTCGCTGAAGGCGTTGCTCCCGAAGTCATGGGCCTCGGCCCCGCAGTGGCTATGCCCAAGGCTCTGAAGGCTGCTGGCCTGAAGTGGGAAGACATCGATTACTTCGAAGTCAACGAAGCTTTCTCCGCACAGGTTCTGGGTGTTGAGAGAATGCTGAAGGAAGACTACGGCTATGTCGTCGATTGGGACAAGACCAACAAGTTCGGTTCCGGTATCGCTCTGGGCCATCCCGTTGGCTGCACCGCTCTGCGTATCATCGTCACCCTGGTGTACGAGATGATCCGTTCCGACTACAAGTATGGCATGGCTTCTCTGTGCGTCGGCGGCGGCCCCGCTCTGGCTTCCATCTGGACCCGCGATTTCTCCTGATTGCTTAAGGAAAATCACTAGTTACTCCGCTTAGGAGAAACTCCAAAGGAAACTTTCCGCTCCCCATCCTTCGGGATGGGGAGTTTTTTATGTCCGCCTTCCCCTGGATGGCTGCTGGCGCTGACCTGCCCTTGATTTCCTCAGACAGAACGCTGCTACATCCGTTCTAATTTCCATTTGTCAAGTACCTATTTCCACAATATCCACGGTTTTGTCCACATTTTATTTCTCAACCAGAGGGGCTTGACAGCAGTTCTCCCCTGAAAATGTGGAAAACTCTGTGGAATTCCTATGGAAAACTCTCTCGGCGGCGTCCCATGCTCGGTGCCATCTACCATTTCCGCCCCACGTTTGGAGCAAGTCGAAGGGGATGTGGGACGGGTGTGTGAAGAAAAAAGAATTTGTTTTTTTACGTTCCTTCGCCGCAATGCACTGCCATTTTGGAAGGCTCCCTCGCTTATTTCAGGGCATACCTCCCCTCACGATCTGTGTCCGGTTCAGGGTAAGGTTCCGTATCGGTTCCATCGGTGACCACTGGTGACCACTGGTCGCTGCCGCGATTGCGATTGGCCTTGTTCCGCTGGCACACCTTGCGGTATTTCTCGCTATTAACATCCAATCCCACCTTCAAAAACCAAAACGCCATCTCCACCAGCATATCCTCCCGATCCGGCAGCACGCCGCGCTTTTCATAGTCCAGCATCACTCGGATCAGGCGCCCCACCTGTTCGTCTGTGAGCGTAGCCGTCTGTTCCTCGAAGTCGTAGTACAGGATAAAGCTGCTTTTTTCTTTTGCCATTTGATTTGGCTCCTTTCTTGTTAGAATCTTCCTGTTATCTTACACAGCCTTTTCCGCTCACGCAAGTCTGTTTCCACCGTTTTCCCGTGATCTGCCCACTTTTTCTGTCTAAACCGGATGTTTGTCTGCAAAAACATCAAAGAGTCTCCCCTCAAACTGCCCGACCTGCCGCCGGAAAAAGGAGAATCTTAAAGATTTCATCGTCCCATTCTTAATCGTTCCGTGCTATGATAGAACGGAACAAGGAAAGGGGCTTTTTTCATGTATCAAATTCTCGTTTGCGACGATGATCACGACATCGTATCCGCTTTGGAAATATACCTCACCGGCGAAGGCTACGGCGTCACCGGTGCTTACTCCGGCCAAGAGGCCATTGACCTGTTCCAGCAGAACCAGTTCCACCTGGTGCTCATGGACATCATGATGCCCGGTATGGACGGCATCGCCGCCACCGCCGAGCTGCGCAAGCTGAGCAATGTGCCCATCATCTTCCTCACCGCCAAGAGCGAGGACACCGACAAGATTTTGGGGCTGAACATGGGTGCGGACGACTACATCACCAAACCCTTCAACCCTTTGGAGGTTATTGCTCGTGTTCGCTCCCACCTGCGCCGGTACACGCAGCTGGGGGGGCAGATCTCTGCCCCCCACCTGTTCACTGTTGGCTCCATCGTGCTGGATGACGGCGCCAAGACCGTGACGGTGGACGGGGAACCGGTGAGCCTGACGCCGCTGGAATTTCAGATCCTCCGCCTGCTCATGAGCCGGCCCGGACAGGTGTTCTCCATGGTGCAGATCTACGAGCAGGTGTGGAAGGATGTGGCGCTAGGCAGTGAGAACACGGTAGCCGTCCACATCCGGCACCTGCGGGAGAAGATCGAGATCGACCCCGCCCATCCCCGTTACCTGAAGGTGGTCTGGGGGCTGGGGTACAAGATGGAACAGAGTTGACCCGCTGGAAAGGATGCTCGCTATGAAATTACCACGGACTCCCTCATGGGCGAAACTTCTCTGCGCTTGTTTCGCCTGCATTTTCTTGGGCACCTGTGCCAGTCTCTCACTCAGCGCCTTCCAACTGTTCCGCCTCTATGGAACCAGCACCACCAACGGCGGCGCAGCGGCTTCCTCCGTGGCGGAGGAATACTGCCAGGACGCTTGGGATCTATTCGTTCTGTCCCAGCACAAAAAAAGCCTGACTTATCTGGGCAAGCAGCGCTATGACGCCTTGGCAGAGCAGCTGGAGCTGGACAACACCAACTTCCGCTACCGTATTCTGGACATCAACGGCAAAGTCCTGGGCGGCAACGCCAAACAGGATCTATCCAGCACCGTGGAGCGCACTTATGATGCCCTCTACCCTGCCTACTCCGATTCCACCTATATCACGGTGGAGGAACAAGACCTGCCGCCGGAGTCGGTAGAGGGGGATTGGTCAGTGGCAGACTCCACAGCTTGGACGGATGTGGCGATTGCCAGTGCCGCTACCAGCGCTAACACGGACTTGCACTACACCTACATCACCTACAATCAGGACTATATCGACCTGCCGTCCAAGTGCATCACCACACAGACCACCACGCCGCTGAAAAATCGCGTTTTGGAGTGGGGCATCACCGATCCCATGACCATCGATGATGATCTGCTCCAATGGGAGCAGGACGCCAGCCAGAACCAGGGGCGGATGCTGCCCACCATCGGCGTGGCCATTGTCGCCGGAACATTCGGGCTGTTCTGCCTGTGCTACCTGCTGGCCGCCGCTGGCCATAAGCTGGGCACCGAAGGCATCACCCTAAACGGCTTGTACCACTGCCCCTGGGATCTTCTGTTCCTTCTGACCATCTTCGTCAATTATCTCTATATTCGGGTCATTTGGGAGGTGCTCCGAAGCGCCGAAGGCTCCCTCAGCAACGCCAACAGCGCAGAC
>ENA-OROL01001792-OROL01001792.1-human-gut-metagenome-genome-assembly--contig:-NODE-1792-length-16413-cov-10.427436_pt1 | contig 16413 bp, 15 predicted proteins | sample MGYA00242128_ERZ509048 | MGnify/ENA primary metagenome ERZ509048 (study PRJEB26280, sample SAMEA2338750) | human gut metagenome | biome: human gut; feature: human-associated habitat; material: faeces...
GGCTTCTTTCAGTTTTTCCAGGTCATTGGCATCAGGGTGAGACAATGCACAGTCATAATTCTGGATCAATACATCAAGATTTGTCGGATGATCAGGAGTTTCCTTCATTTTCTATTTCTTGCATCATTGCTTCAAACATTTTTTCCGGGGTGTCATAGTCTAATATCGAAAATTGGTCTCCATCATCTGCTAAATTTCTGCTTCTTTCACTTGAGTTTTCGGCATATTCAATCACCAGCGAATTATAGCTACTTAAAAGTTCAACTATATGAATTGCTTGATTGTCTGGCAAGATGAACCATTGTTCATCTTCCAAAATTACATTGTCAAATATCTCCATCAACTTCTCGGAAATATGAAGTCTATATTCTCTTAATAATTTTTCTGGGTTCATTAATTCCATCTCCATTCACATTATATCATTTATTTCATATATTATTTTCTTCAGCTGATTTAGTATATACCACCAAATTATACTATTTTCAGATATTTTGCAAATTCTTTTTTTAACAGCATGATAATATAAGCTTTAGACGGCAGATTAGGTCGTGAAAAGGATGGCATATTGAATGAGAAGTATTGTAAATGGTGTTAAGCAGATATTTTAATTGAGAATGAGCCGGAACTTTTTAAATAAATTGTGATTAAAAAGTGAAAAATAAACATTCATTTTAATATCGTTCGTGTCGAAAAAATGTCATTTCGTGTAAATGGCATTTTTTTTGATGCCTTTTATTGTATAATACCGCTAAGAAAGAATGTATTTTTGTAATGTTTTAGGATGTTGCATAGACACATTGAGCACAATAAAAGGAGGGAGAGTTTATGAAGTATTTAAACTTAAAAAAGATTACTGCGGTGGTATTATCAATCGGAATGGTATTTTCAAGCAGTGCCGTTACCGGGTTTGCGGCAGATAACAGTAAAAAGATAGCTACGATTCCTAACAGCTATATTAATAAAGTGGCAGACGATATTGATGATAAATATTTTTATGATGGAACATATGTTGATGATTGGGGGCATACACGTAAGGGCAGGCAGCTTGGAGCGACATATACAAAGCAGTCAACTGAATTTTTGTTATGGGCACCTGCGGCAACATATGTAAAAGTTAATATTTATGCAACAGGTGATGATAATGACAGCAATGCACGTGATATAGGAAGTTATCCATTAGAGAAAATGCTTGTAAATGGGGAATGGAATGGCCTCTGGATTATAACACTTGTTAGTGATTGTGGCGGATTGTATTATGACTATACGATTACAACAACAGATATTACCCATATTGGCAGCGACAGAACAACACAATATAAAATTCAGGACCCATATTCGGTTGCGGTAAGCAAAGACGGAAAGCGTTCGTATATAACAGATACATCTTCAGTATCTCCTGAGGGTTGGGACAGCGACAGACATGTGTATGTTGATTCGACAAAAGCAAATACTGTTTATAAAATAAGTGTCAAGGATTTCTCATCAGATACCGCATCGGGCATGACTGCAGGCGGAAAGTACAGTGCTTTTACGGAAAAGGGTGCAAAAGTAAACAGTGCGGGAGAGCTTGTATCTGGTATTGATTATCTGAAGGAACTTGGCGTTACGACAGTACAGCTTGCACCGTTTGCGGATTTTGATGGCGACAGTGAGTATGAGATTTTAAATTATAATGTACCTGAGGCAAGCTATGCTTCCAATCCGTCGGATAGCAAGACTGTTATAAAAGAATGTAAAGAGATGATTCAGGCACTTCACAATGCGGGATTTTCTGTTGTGATGGAGATGCCGTATACGCATGCCTCAGAGGGAAATCCTCTTGAAAAGTCGGTTCCGTGGTTTTATTACAGATTGAATACTGACGGTACAAGGTATACAACAAATACGGGATATGACAATGAGCTTGCCACAGAGCGGAAGATGTATCGTAGTTATATGGTTAATTCCATGAAATATTGGGCAGAGGAATATCATGTTGATGGATTTTCACTGGATTTGATTGACTGTGTCAATGTGAAGTACAAAGGTTCTTCGCATGTATATAAATGGCTGGATGAGATAAAGACATCATTGGCAAAGGAAGATGCCAATCTGGTTATCTGGGGAGATAATTATACAAAGGAAGAAAGACAGAATAAAACTTCCTCTTATGATGAAATAATCGGCAGCACAGGTGGCACTTATGGCGAAAGAAACGAAAAAGCCGTAAAAATATACAAGCAGAAAGCAGCAATGAAATATGCTAAGCCGGGAACATTGTTTATGGATGGCGGAGAAGAAATGTGTAACAGCGTTGAGGGAACAACTCTTGCAGACAGCAGTTACGTTGAATGGAAGGATTCAGCAGAGTATGCAGATGTAGTCTCATATTACAGAGGACTTATGGAGATACGAAAAGCATTTTCACCGCTTGCGAAAAGCCAGACAATAAAAAATTCTGAAGCTTATGTGCTTGCAGGTACAAAAGACGGCGAGTGGAATACTATGGCAGTATTAAATAATGAGTCAGATGTGTCAAAAGAAATTACAATTCCTGTTCAAGGAAGAGCTGCTACGGACTGGGTTGTTATTGCAAATGGCGAAAGTGCGGGAGTTGTATCACTTGGTGAAGCCGCAGGCTCCGTTATAACTGTACCTGCGTATACTACAATGATTCTTGTAGATAAGGAAAGCTTTGATGATGTGGCTGTAACATCAGGCAAAGGAAAAGTAATTGTTAATTATGTGATAAAAGACAGTGAGCAGAAGTTACGTGAATCAATTACACTTCAGGGTACATCGGGAACGAATTATGCGGTACCTGAAAATATTAAGATTCCATCAGGATATACTTTTTTAAGCAAGACAGGCGATGAAAAGGGTGTGTATACATCAGAAACACAGACAGTTACATATTATTATAATGCGATTAATCCGGATACAGTGGTAGACGGTATTAAAAATAATGGAGTATACTGCGAGAAGGCACAGTTTAAAGTAACTTCTTCCGATTATACACAGGTAATGGCAGGAAATAAAACGCTTACACCTGATGTGGACGGTATTTATACTGTATCTGCAGCAGATGGCACACAGACAATAACATTGACGGATAATGAAGGATACAGCATTTATCTGTCTGTTACCGTAAATGCGAATCATACAATTGATAACAGCGACTGTACGAAAGAATCAATATGCTCTGTCTGCGGAAAAATATTTTTGGCACAGGCAAATCATAAGTTCAGCGACACATGGACAAAAGACGATACTTATCATTGGAAAGTGTGTGAGAATGACGGCTGTACGGTAACAACAACAAAGACAAAACATAGTGGTACAGATGACGGTGATTGTACAACACCTGTAATTTGTGAATGTGGTGAGATTGTTACAGCAGCAAAGGCAGAACATATATACGGTGAATGGAAGTCAAATGGTAACGGCACACATACCCACAAATGTACAACGGCAGGCTGTACTATAGAAGAAACAGAAAGCTGTGTAGGCGGAGCGGCAACATGTAAAAAGAGAGCCGTCTGCACGGATTGTAATGCTGAATATGGTACTTTAAATCCTACAAACCACAGTGGAAATCAGGTATGGGTACAGACAGAAAAAACTCATCAGAAAAAATATGACTGTTGTGGTGCTGAGGTAACTAATATAGAAGATCATATCTGGGATAATGGACACTGCACGGTATGCGGATATGATTGTATTCATAAAGGCGGAGAAGCAACCTGTACGCAGAAAGCGGTTTGCGATACCTGCCATAGTGAATATGGAGAAATAAATGCAGACAATCATACAGGAACAGAAAAGTGGACACAGACAGCAACAACACATGAAAAGAAATATGATTGCTGTGGTAAAGTGACGATAGCACAAGAAAATCATAACTGGAAAGACGGTGCTTGTGAAACATGTGGTTATGTATGCGTACACAGCGGCGGAGAAGCAACATGTACAAAAGGTGCGGTTTGCAAAACCTGCGGCAAGGAGTATACAGATAAAGATATGGCAAATCACAGTGGAAAGGTAGTATGGGTACAGACAGAAAAAACTCATAAGCAGGCATATGATTGCTGTGATAAGGAAGTATCGACAAGTGAAGCACATGGTTGGAAAAACGGTGTATGCACGGTTTGTGATTATCAGTGTAAACATGCAGGCGGAAGTGCAACATGTGTGAAGAAAGCGGTGTGTACAATCTGCAGTGAGGAATATGGCACTTATAATATGAGTATACATGAAGGCTTGAAGTCAGTAGCGGCAAAGGCGGCTACCAGGACAGATGAAGGAAATATTGAATACTGGTATTGTAAAGATTGTGACAGATATTACATCAAGCAGGATGGGCTTGTTGAAATTGAAAAATCACAGACTGTGGTTGCAAAGATTACAGATACAACATCATCGGACGATATGGGTAAAGGCGGTAAGACAGAGACAGTAAAAGAACAGACGCCTGATACAGGAGATAATAAACGTGTATTTGCATGGCTTCTTATGTTTATAATAGGAGGGGCGGCAGCAGGATTAACGATTAAAGGTAAAAAGACAGAAAATTAATATTTAAAAATGCCGGAATTTTGCTCCCTGTGCGGGGCGAGATTCCGGTTTTTACATGTTTTGGTTTTATTTATTGGATTTTTATAATTTTTTATATATTGATAGTTAAATGTTTGACATAATAACAGTTTCTTAATATAATATTAAGAATATGATGCATTTTGCATTAAATATTTAAGAAAGAGAGAAAAATTATGAACGAAAAACAAGAGTTCAAGCCGTATATTCCGGCTGATAAGGTGATGCCTGAACTTACAGTTACATCTGTAATTATAGGTATCTTATTAGCCGTATTATTTGGCGGTGCCAACGCATACTTAGGTCTGCGTGTTGGTATGACCGTTTCGGCTTCTATTCCTGCAGCCGTTATCTCTATGGGAATTATCCGATTTATTTTAAGAAGAGATTCTATTTTAGAGAACAACATGGTTCAGACAATCGGTTCTGCAGGTGAATCTGTTGCGGCAGGTGCAATCTTTACACTTCCTGCATTATTTATGTGGGCTCAGGAGGGCGGCACATCTATGCCTTCTTTGATAGAGATAGCACTTATTGCATTAATTGGTGGTTTCCTCGGAGTATTATTCATGATTCCACTTCGTAGTGCATTAATTGTTCAGGAGCATGGCGTGTTACCTTATCCTGAAGGACAGGCATGTGCTGAGGTATTAGTTGCCGGAGAAGAAGGCGGTGCTAAGGCAAGTACAGTATTTGCGGGTCTTGGTATTGCAGCTGTTTATAAGTTTATCGCTGATGGACTTAAAGTATTCCCTAGCGAGGTTGATTTTACTATCAAGCCATACAAGGGTTCGGCTGTTGGTGCAGATGTACTGCCTGCACTCCTCGGTGTCGGTTATATCTGTGGACCTAAGGTATCTTCATACCTCTTGGCAGGTGGTTCCGTAGCGTGGTTTATGATTATGCCGTTAATCGCTTTGTTCGGTGGAGACAACATTATCGGACCTGCTACAATTCCAATATCACAGATGGGTCCATCACAGATATGGTCTAATTATGTGCGTTATATCGGTGCAGGTGCGGTTGCTGCCGGCGGTATTTTAAGCTTAATCAAGTCATTACCGCTTATTGTAAAAACATTTAAGCAGGCAATGAAAGGCTATGGCAAGAAAGCAGACGGTGAGGAGACAAGATCAACTAAGGATCTTCCTATGACTTTGGTTGTATTGGGTATTGGCGTGCTTGCAATTATCATGTGGTTAATCCCGGCGATTCCTGTTAATCTTCTCAGTGCGATTATTATTATTATTTTTGGTTTCTTCTTTGCAACTGTATCATCACGTATGGTTGGTTTAGTAGGAAGCTCAAATAACCCTGTATCAGGTATGGCTATTGCGACACTTCTTATTTCGTCAGCAATTCTTAAAGCTACAGGTACAATAGGTATGAATGGCATGGTAGCCGCTATAAGTATCGGCTCTGTAATTTGTATTATCGCAGCTATTGCAGGTGATACATCACAGGATTTGAAGACAGGCTATATAGTAGGTGCAACACCTTATAAGCAGCAGATTGGTGAGCTTATCGGTGTGGCTGTATCTGCTGTTACAGTAGGCGGAGTTCTTTATTTGCTTAATGCAGCATGGGGATACGGTTCTACAGAATTACCTGCACCACAGGCTACTCTTATGAAAATGGTAGTTGAAGGTGTTATGGGAAACAGCCTTCCGTGGGCACTTGTATTTGCAGGTGTAGCCATTGCTATAGTTGTTGAAATTCTTCAGATTCCTGTACTTCCTTTCGCAGTAGGTCTTTACCTTCCGATTTATTTAAGTACACCGATTATGGCAGGTGGACTTGTAAGACTTTACTTCGATAAGAAGAAAGGTCTTTCAGAGGAAGAACGTAAAATTAAGGTTAATCAGGGAATCCTTTACTCATCAGGTCTTATTGCAGGTGAAGGTCTTGTTGGTATTCTTTTAGCTGTATTTGCTATTATTCCTGTAGGAACAGCAACTCTCGGAGATGCTATCAATTTATCAAAGGTTATTAATCTTGGTAACATTGGAGGCCTTGTATTCTTCGCGGCACTTATTGCAACATTAATAGCATTTATTAATAAAAAAGAAAAAAAGACAAATTAAAAAAAATGTGTTATAATAAATCTGTTGGTTTTTATGCCGACAGATTTATTATTTTTACGAAAAAATCTGCTTTTTTGATAAAGGGTTTTATTTAAGGAGGTTTCATGGCTAAGCAAAAGGAGAATTACTTAGACTATGTTCCAAAACATAATTCATTATTTGAATTTAGGGATAACAAGAAAGGGCATGTTGAAATTAAAGTTCATAATAAAGGTCTTTTTAATAGAATAGCACAGCTTATTGCGAAAAAGCCCAAGTACAGTTACATTGAATTAGATGAATTTGGTACATACATATGGCGTCAGATAGACGGAGTACGAAGTATTTATGACATCGGACAGCTTGTAAAACAACATTTTGGAGAAAAGGCAGAACCTTTGTATGAGCGTTTATGCCAGTTTACAAAGATACTTCATAAAAATCAGTTTATTGTATACACTAATAAGATTAAACAAAAATAATATTAATAAAATGTTTTAAAGGAGTTAAGACATGAGAGTATTATCTGAATTAGAACCTAAGAATGTATTTTCATTTTTTGAGGATATTTGCAATCTTCCGCATCCTTCTTATAAAGAAGAGAAGATTAGCAATTATCTCGTTGAATTTGCCAAGGCAAGAAATCTTGAATATTATCAGGATTCACTTTACAACGTGATTATAATAAAGGAAGCATCAAAAGGATATGAAGATGTTGCACCTATTATTCTTCAGGGACACATGGATATGGTATGTGAAAAGACATCTGACTGTGATAAGAACATGGACGAAGAAGGACTTGATCTTGAAGTTAATGGGGATTTTGTTTCTGCCAAGGGAACAACACTTGGCGGTGATGACGGAATTGCGGTTGCCTATGCACTTGCGATATTAGATGATGACAGCATTGCACACCCACGTCTTGAATTTGTGTGTACCGTATCAGAAGAAGTAGGCATGGAAGGTGCTGCAGGCATTGATGTGTCAATGTTAAAAGGAAAGAAGCTTCTCAATATGGACAGCGAAGATGAGGGAATCATGCTTGCAAGTTGTGCGGGAGGATGTAGTGCACAGGTTAAACTCAGATTAAACAGAACAGAAATGACAGGAACAAAACTTCGTATTTCTTTATCGGGACTTACGGGAGGACATTCAGGCGTTGAGATTGACAAGGGAAGAGGAAATGCAAATGTTCTCATGTCAAGAATTCTTCGTGATGCCGCTGAGAAAGCACCAATATTTATTGTATCTGTTGAGGGAGGCAAAAAAGACAATGCCATTCCGAGAGAATGTTTATCCGAAATTATCGTTGAAGCAGATAAAGCTGAGGCAGTTAAAGCTGCTGTTGAAGAAACTGCAAATGAGATAAGAGAAGAATTTGCGACATCTGATGCGGATTTTAATGTTACAACAGAATTATCAGATGGATGCAGCGTTAAAGCTGTTACAAAGGAAGACAGTGCCAAAGCGGTTGCACTTATACAGTCACTTCCTAACGGAATAATGAGAATGAGTCAGGATATTGATAATCTTGTTGAAACTTCACTTAATCTTGGTATAATTTCATTAGATGAATCAGGTATCTGTCTCAGATTTGCCCTTAGAAGTTCAGTCGGAGTTGCATTGAAAAATCTTAAAAACCAGATTGCATGTGTAAGTAAAACATACGGTGGAAGTGTTGAATTTACAGGAGAATACCCGGCTTGGGAATATAAGAAAGATTCAAAACTCCGTGATGATATGGTTAATATATTTGAACAGATGTATGGCAAAAAACCTACTATTGAGGCAATTCATGCAGGTGTCGAATGTGGTATACTTGCAGGAAAGATAGAAGACCTTGACTGCATATCTATGGGACCGGATATTTTTAATATTCATACAACTGAAGAGCATTTAAGCATTTCTTCTGCAAAGAGAATGTATGAGTATATACTCAATGTAATAGCATGCAAATAATATGCAATAGATAAAAAAATTTTTTAAAACGAAAGGATGAATTATTATGATTTACGCTTCACTTAATGCAAAAAAAGGTAACTATGAGTATCCGGCAGCAATTGCCACAGCTTTGGAATTTCTTGCAAAGCCTGAAACAAAGGAACTTCCTGTAGGAAGATATGAACTTGACGGAGATAACATTTATGTTCTCATTCAGGATCAGACAACTGCACCTGTAGAAAAGAAGCGTGCAGAAAGCCACAGAAACTATATTGACATTCAGTATCTTTTTACAGGAAAGGAAGTACAGGGATACGCACCTCTTCTTCCGGGCGTAAAAGGTGAAGAGCCTGCCGGAAAGGACAATATTTATTATGATGAAGTAGCTGACGAACAGTTCGTTACATTACATCCGGGTGAATTTACAGTATATTTTACTAACGATATTCATCGCCCTAACTGCACAATGGACGAACCTGTTAATATTCATAAAGCAGTTGTAAAGATTAAGGAAAGCCTTATTAAGTAATAAATGTATATAAGGTTTGTAATATAAGTTGCTTTTTTGAAAGGAGACGTGATGATTGTTTTATGTCTCCTTTTTGCTATATGATTTTTTATACGCTGTTTATAATGGAGTCAGATTAAACATGGAATTATTGGATATAGTTGATGAAAATGGGATACCAACAGGAAAAACCATTGAGAGAAAGATTGCACATAGTGAGGGAATAAGGCACAGGACTGCACATGTGTGGATTATAAGAAAGACGGATAATGGAGCAGAGGTTCTTCTTCAGAAGCGTGCGATGGGTAAGGATTCATTTCCGGGAAGATATGATACTTCTTCGGCAGGTCATATACAGGCTGGTGATGAACCTGAAGAATCTGCAATAAGAGAGATGAAAGAAGAACTTGGAATAGATGCATCCGTCAGTGATTTGCATTTTGTTGATAAATTTGTAATTAATTATAAAAAAGAATTCTATGGAAAGATGTTTAAGGACAGCGAGATAGCTTTTGTTTATGTATATACCGGATCTGTGGATATCGACAAGCTTACATTACAAAAAGAAGAGCTGGACAGAGTGGATTGGTTTAACTTGGAATATGTTTATGAGGAATGTAAGAAGCATAATCAGAAGTTTTGTGCACCGATTGATGGTTTAGAGATTGCGAGAAAATATGTCTGTGAATATGGAATCTGAGATGGATTTTGATGATAAGAAGTTTTATATGAATTATCTTGACGGATTAACGGATGATATGCCGGATGAATTTTTCAGGCTGGCACAGGTATTTGAACTGAATTTGTTTGAACCTGTGAGGATTGATGGCAGCAGTGACATTTATGCGGCATATATTATGAATGATGCAGTTGAAAGCTTTTTTGTGTTTGAACAGCCGGTAATCACAGGTACATACAAAGATATTGAATCTGAGCAGATTGCGGGAGTGGAAAAGCTTGATGATGGTTATATGCTTATAGTAAATCAGGGTGGAGAGAATGTATTTACAATAAAGTTTGTAAAGCTTAGTATTACATCGACATATTTTAATTATGGCTGTATGGGTCATTTCTGGGTAAAAGGATATGAATATTTAAGGCAGCTTGAATACCAGTTTGCAGTTATACGCGATAAATACCGTTTTCTTGGAAGTTCATCCTGCAATGAAAAAGAACTTGTGTTTATGAGGCTGGCAGATTTTCCACCGGTTAAAAAGTACAGGTCAGTCCCCAAAGCATATTATGTGCCTTATCCCGATTCAATATATCCTGAAGCTGTCAGTTATCTCATGGAAACCGCAAGAAGTGTCGGTGATAGAAATATGGAACGGATGCTTAAAATTTATCAAAAAAAGCCGGACAGCTTAAAATGTAACATTATTGCATCTATGTTTCATAAAAAATCGCATGGACGATTTATAGATAAGATTATCAACGATATGAGGGATGCAGCATCTTCATATGACAGAAGAAAGTTTGACAAAGAAGAGGAAATACAGAACCGGAAAATACATGAAAAAGCTTTAAAAATTATGAATAACTTTAAGCAAAAAGGGTATGAATGTTTTCTTTACAGAGAAGAGCCGTTTGTATATTTGAAAGATACGATTACATACAAAGAGCATGTGCTTGTATTTAAAAACCATGGACTTAATCGAAAGTGTGATATATATACCATAACCAATGATGAAATGTTTTATAAATGAGAAAAATAATAAAATAAAAAGTATACTTAAAGGCGTGGGAGAGATTCCGCGTCTTTTTTCTGAAAATATGTTGGAAAGGGTTTATATAAATGAACATACCAGAAAGAGCGACGAAAGAACAGATAGATACAATGACAGATACAGAAGGCAATATACGGGTTTCATCAGTTCCAGGTTCGGGAAAAACGTTTGTGCTTACATACAGAATAGCTTATCTTATAACAGAGATGTTTGTTGAGCCGTCGTCAATTGTTGCACTTACTTTTACCAATAAAGCGGCAGCCCAGATGAAACACAGATTAAGAGATATAGTTGGAGATAATGCTAATTGTTTCACAGGTACATTTCACGGATATTGCAATATGTTTCTTAAAGAAGAGATTCACAGAATGTCATTTCCTAAGACTTTTACGATTCTTGATAAAAAAGCAGAACTTAATATGATTAAGAATGTAGCTGAGGATATGGGTATTTCACTTAAAGATAATACTGCAAAAAAGATAATGAGTGATATAGATATGTCAAAGCAGGATATGTCATATGTTGAGCTTATGTCTGGAATTGATAAGACTGAATTAAAGAGAAAAGCATCTAATGAAAAAAATGTTGACAGGAAGGTGTTCTATAATTACCTGAAGAGGCAGTGTGATAATTATGCTCTCGATTTTGAAGATCTTATTAATTTTACTTTATATATTTTGGAAAAAAATGAAGATGTACGCATACGTTGGCAGGAAAAATGCCAGTATGTATTATGTGATGAGTATCAGGATGTCAATATGAAACAGGATATGTTGCTTGGAATTCTTAGTGGTCTGTATCAGAATTTATTTGTGGTAGGTGATGATGATCAGAATATATATACATGGAGAGGTTCCGACCCTGCATATATGATTAATTTTGATAAGACACATGAAGATGTTAAGGATTATTATCTTACTGAGAATTTCAGAAGTATACCACAGATAGTAAATGTAGCAAAATCGCTTATATCTGCCAACCAGAACAGATTGCAAAAGGAGATGATTTCCAAAAGACCTGATGGTAATAAGCCTGTATTTAATGCACCGGAGACAGAAGAGAAAGAATCTGTGTGGATAGCTGATACTATACTTGATAATATCGCCCGGAATATGAAGTACCGTGACCATACTGTGTTGGTAAGAGCCGCATCGCAGACAAGATCACTGGAGGAAGCATTTGTAAAAAGAAAGATTCCATATAAGATACTCAGTGGTGCAAAGTTCTATGAAAGTGAAGAGATAAGGACAGTTCTTTCATATATGAGAATGGTGTACAGCCTTACAGATATGGATTTATTGTATACAATTTCAAGACCGAGAAGAGGTTTTGGTAAGAAATCGGTGGAAAAACTTAAAAATATGGCAGCTGAAAATGAATGCAGCCTTTTTCAGGCACTTGGAAAAATGATAGAGGAAGGTGAGATTATACAAAAAAATGTAATTGCATATTATGATGCATTAATGGAACTGCATGCTGCATATGAAGAGTACAGCTGTACGGATATTGTAAATAAATGCCTTGATATGGGATACAGGGAAGCATTGGAACAAGATATAGACCAGACAAGGCTTGATAATGTTTCGGAACTTATAAGAACTATAACTGCGATAGAAGATGATAATCAGGAAAAGGTAGAACTGGCAGATTTGCTAAGCCATTTTGCATTGTTTTCGGCACAGGATGAAGATGGTGAATATAACGTTGTTAAGGTTATGACTATTCACACGTCAAAAGGACTTGAATTCGATACTGTATTTGTACCGGGGCTGGTCGAAGGGCAGTTTCCAAGTAGCAGACTCCGCAACGAAGATGAGTATGAAGAAGAGAGAAGATTATTATATGTGGCGATAACGAGGGCTAAGAATATGCTTTATCTTAGCACATACAGAAAAAAAGATGGAAGATTCGGTGCAAGACCATCATCATTTTTAAGTGATATAGACATTAATCTTCTTGATTGTATTAATAACAGCAGAATATTAATTAAAGGGGAAACTGAGCAGATGCTGCCTAAGTTAAAGTTTGATGTTGGAGATATTGTCAGACACAAAGTATTTGGTGTCGGTGAGATTATTAAAATTGATAATATAACGCAGACATATGAAATTCAGTTCAGGAATATAAGAGGAACAAGAAGAATAATGTTTCGTGCAGAGCTTGAAAAAGTCAGTCAGCCGGATTAATTCGTATAATTGATATGAATTTTTGTTTTGACGGATAAAAACATATGGAATTTCCTAACATTGTGGAGACAAAGAGTAAAGGAGAAAAAATGTATCTGATTTCGGCTTATTTTGATGAACATACAACAAGGCAGTTACAGCGGTTTATTGATGCAGTTGCACAAAATACGGGAAATACTTATATGATTGACAATAATGTGCCACCGCATCTTACAATATCAAGTTTTGAGACAAGAAATCCACAAAATCTCTGCGATGATTTTGTGAAGCTGTCGGAATTGGAATCCCATGATATAAATATATTTTCTGTAGGCGAATTTTTGCCATATGTTATTTATGTGACGCCCGTATTGGATTTGCATTTGCAGCAAACAGCAGAAAAGGTTTATAATATTTTAGCAGTGCGTGAGGATGTGACAATTAACCGTTGTTATAAACCGTATAGTTGGTTTCCGCATATTACGTTGGGAAAGAAACTTGAAAAAGAGCAAATGATTGCGGCTGTAAGAGCAATGCAGACACATTTTATACCGCTTAAAGGTAAAATTGTGAGATTGGGGCTTGCACAGACGAATCCGCACAGAGATATTTGCACGGTTGATTTGAAGTGATTGATTGTTGAGAGATATGATGATATATGAAGTGATTGATTGCTGAAATATATAAAAATATTTAATGGAGACAATATTATGAAATTTACGATAGATACCCACACACATACGTTAGTCAGTGGACATGCGTATAACACAATAGATGAGATGGCGGCATTTGCTGCCGAAAAAGGCGTTACACATCTTGCTATAACAGATCATGCACCAAAGATGCCAGGAAGTACAGGTGTTTTTTATTTTTCAAATATGGGAATAATCCCAAGGATGAAAAACGGCGTGAAAATATATATGGGGTGTGAGGCTAATATTATGGATTATGAAGGAAATATTGACCTTAGCGAATATGGGCTTAAAGGCTGTGATGTTGTTATTGCAAGTCTTCACATTCCTTGCATCAAACCCGGAAGCATAGAGGAAAATACAAATGCTTTAATAAAAGTAATGGATAATCCGTATGTCAATATAATAGGGCACCCTGACGATTCAAGATATCCTGTGGATTATGAGCGTCTTGTAAAAGCGGCAAAGGAAAAGCATGTTCTTCTCGAGTTAAATAATACATCATTAAATCCCGACGGTCCGAGACAGGGAGCATATGATAATGATGTAAAAATGCTCAATCTTTGCAAGGAAATGGGTGTCTGTATTTCAATTGGAAGTGATGCCCACATAAAAGAAAGCATATGCGGATTTGACAGGGCATATCAGGTTATTAAAGATACAGAATTCCCGGAAAAACTGATAGTGAACAGCGATTATAAGCTGTATGAATCGTATATTGGGAAGAGGAAATTATAGGCGGTTAAAAAGTTATGGTAAAAAATATCGTAAAAGGAAAGCATATATTTGCAAGAAAAGCAAAACCTGCAACGGAAGCTGACAAGCAGGTTGTAACAGATTTGATTGACACATTGCGTGCCAACCGTGAAATTTGCGTCGGCATGGCTGCAAATATGATAGGTGTAAACAAATCAATAATAGTTGTTGCGGCGGGACCGTTTCAGTTTGCAATGGTTAATCCTGTGATAACAAAAAAGTCAGGTGAATATAAGACAGAAGAGGGATGCCTGTCACTGGACGGAGTAAGACCATGCATAAGATATGAAGAGATAGAAGTTGATTATCTTGACAGTAATTTTAAGCCGCAGCATGGAAAATACAGCGGATTTACGGCACAGATAATACAGCATGAGGTGGACCATTGTAATGGGGTGGTGATATAATATTGTGAACAAAATAGGTCTGAATTTAGAAGTATAATGTTATTACTAAAATTTGTACAATGTACAGAAATAAGGAGTGACAATATGGAGATTAAAAGAAATGCATAAATTCAGCCATGCACAATGAAAATGGTGCTTGGCAGATGATTTTCGGAGTGAATACACTGCCGGAGTATCGCAAACACGGATACGCCGCACAATTGATTTGTCGTGCGGTTGACGATGCAAAGCAGCAAGGCCGCAAAGGGCTTGTTTTGACATGCAAGGAGCGGTTTATTCCGTATTATGAAAAATTTGGCTTTAAAGATGAAGGTGTGACGGATAAGTCTATACACGGAAATGTTGAGTGGCATCAAATGCGGCTGACTTTCTGATGATATTTTTATGAATGAAAATTATATAATAAACAAATATAAAAATACAAAAAGAGGTACATATCATGGAATTACAGGATGTATTAAATGAAAGACGAAGTATCAGAAGTTATGATGCTGATAAAAAAGTTACAAAAGAGCAGCTTGAAATTATTATAAATGCAGCTATATTGGCTCCTTCATGGAAAAATTTACAGACGTCAAGATATTACTGCATTTTATCGGATGAAATGATTAAAGAATTCTCTGATAAATGTCTGCCTGAATTCAATCAGAAAAATTCAGAAGGAGCGGCACTTGTCGTAACAACATTTGTAAAAGATTGTGTTGGATTTGACAGATTATCGAAAGAGCCTGTCAATGAATGTGCCAATGGCTGGGGATATTATGATTTGGGACTGCAAAATGAAAATTTTGTCCTTAAAGCAAAAGAATCGGGGCTTGACACATTGATTATGGGAATTCGTGACGGCGAAGCGATAAGAGAATTTCTTGATATTCCTGAAAACGAACAGGTGGTTTCCGTAATTGCAATCGGATATGCCGCTGATGCTGCTCAGATGCCAAAAAGAAAAAGTGTTTCGGACATAGCAAAATTTTATTAAATAATCGGTGCGTGAAGCTTTCGTAAAATTTTAAATAAGACCACATGTAGAAACGGTATGCCTTTTGTCCAAACTCCACGAAGCGAAACATCATGTGAATGTGAAACTTGATATGGATGAGATGGATTTGACAGCTGCGGAGAGGCACTAAAGGTCCAGGGAACCTTGGCCCAGCACGGACCGAAGCGGAGCGTAGACAGGCGACTTATGAGGAGATAAAGAAGTACGTAGCGGAGCATAATGATGGGATGAAGGTATCTAATCTGTATATTGCACAGATAAAGCAGAAGCATGGAATTATAGAAAGAGAAAACTATAATAAGCCAAAATCTGAGAAGGGCAGACAGCCGGAATGCCCAAAAGAAAAAGAAATAGCAGAACATGGTGGAGAAATTATTCACGCAAAAGGAATTGATATTGGGATTTACACGAAAGATTTTTAAAATGAATATATTTCGTTGACAGATATTGCAAAATATAGAAATGATAATGATCACAGATTTGTCATTCAGAACTGGATGCGAAACAGAAATACAGTTGAGTTTTTAGCTGTTTGGGAAGAACTTCATAATCCAGATTTTAACCGTGTGCAATTCGAGGCGG
>ENA-OROL01001796-OROL01001796.1-human-gut-metagenome-genome-assembly--contig:-NODE-1796-length-16395-cov-4.083905_pt1 | contig 16395 bp, 11 predicted proteins | sample MGYA00242128_ERZ509048 | MGnify/ENA primary metagenome ERZ509048 (study PRJEB26280, sample SAMEA2338750) | human gut metagenome | biome: human gut; feature: human-associated habitat; material: faeces...
GCCTATGCGCGGCTATGCTTTCGTAAACTCTCATTTACCTTACTTCTTCCGTAATCAATTCTGCCCACGCCACAGCGAACCCAGCGCGGTGTGCTACCCGTTGGGAAGCAATGTGGGACATGCTTGTTCCATAATAAGGAATCGCACCGTGAGCCCAAATATCCTGAGCCAGAAGTCTTACTAATGTCGACCCCACATGCATTTCTCTGGCGTGAGGAGATACATTGATCCCGATCTGCCAGAACAGGGGACTGTCAGCGCTGGCGCCTGCCATACCGAGAATCTCACCGTCCCTTACAGCGGCGATTCCCAAAACATCCGGGGCATCCGGATCGAAAGCAAATGCTTGATCAAAGCGGTCGTCGCCTCGAAATTGCAGAATAGCATCCTGATCATATCGTATCAGTTCAAAATTCAGGGCCTCAGACAGTAATGGCGAAGAAAAATCGGAAGAAGATATGCCACCAAACTCCGGCAGGAAAAAGGGGTGTACCTGCGCAATACGGAGATCGAAGGGAGCCAGCAATTCCTCCAATTCCCGAAGCCGTTTCATGTCAAAAAACCATTCTCCTGTCACGTCAGCATAACGTTTCCGACACTCTGCTACAATTTCCTCAGAACCGGTAACTAATAATTTACCATGAATGACGGCAATTTTTAACCTGCAAACCGCCTGCTCCTGAAAACGACGGCGTCCTTCCTGTGGAATATAGAGTGTAAAATGATTTTTTGAATCAGTCACATCAGCAGGACTGCAACAGTAGTCCAGTGCCAGCTGACGGGACAATTCTTCCAGGTACATAGATGTCGGAACTCCTTTCGCAACGGATCACGTCGAATGACTTGAATGTTGAAATCATATTTATGCAAAAATTCAGAAATTCAGAAACTCTGTGGTTCCCATCCTTTCATTACATGTTTCACGGTGTACTCCGCAGCCTCCGCATCTGTCAACTGGTGGGAGAAGTCTGCGCGGGTGTCAGGGGAAGCGCCGGGACCGTAGGAAGCATATTCTCCGTAATAGAAATGACCATGGGGTTTCTTCCAGTCCTGCCAGCCGGTGGGATGGATGTGTTCCCCCAGTTCACAGTGCAAGAATACGGTCTTTGCCCATTCTCGCCAGGGACGTCCCAGGTAGATGGAACGGGGAGGACAGTCGCTCTCCAGGCTGCATTCATGGAAGACATAGCCGTAGGGCTCTTCCATGGGGGTGGAGGCTGCGGTCACATAGCCGTAGATCACTTCATCCTCCGGACTTTCCGGAGGAATCCGGTCTCCGGGAAGCTTCGAGTAGATCGTACAATGTTCAAACCAGGCGATGCCGCTGCCGAAGATGAAATCCACATCTCCCTGAATAAAACAGTTTTCATAATAATGACGTCCAATCGTGCGGGGCTTGAATTCTCCGGGACCCTTGAAGCCTCCGGGCTGCGCCTCTTTTAACGGCAGAGGTGCATCGAAGATCGTATCCTGGCTGCCAAGGAAACGACAGTCATAAAAAGCATTGCGGTCGCCGTCTACATAGACTGCCAGCGCCTGCCCTACGGTATGCCCGAATCCGGAATCATTCTGAAAAGTCAGATGCTTTGCAGTAAAATCGTGGGTGTCGATCCGGACGGAAGCGGTGCGGAAGGTTCCGCGTTTATCCCCATCGGGCATGAGATCAAAGGCGGCATCTCCGTAGACGAGAATAGTTTTGTCCGTACCTGCTCCTTCGAAGGTGACATTTGGTCTGTTGATGACTAATTTTTCCCGATAAATACCTTCCCCAATGTGTACGATCACAGGGGGCAGATCAGAAACGGGAGCCGGGAACTTTTTTTCGCACTCTGAAGCCGGAAACTCCGGCAAAGAAGCCAGAGCCTCGCCGATGGTGGTAAAAGAAGTGCCCGGTAGAGTATTTCCGGGCATATTGACATAATAATGTAAAGGCATCTTGTCTGACATAGTAACTCCAATCTGTAGATGTTGTGTCATGGGAATAAAGACTACATGAGACATCTACAACACAATGCAGCCTAAGGTCTTGTATGGTTGATAGCTGAATAGCTTAAAGCAGGCGAACAATATCTAAATCCGGCTGATCCGCCAGGTTCACATACTCTCCGCCACATTGTACGATAGGCCGGGAGAGCTTGTCTTTGTTGATATAAATGATCGTCCCTTTCCGTCCGTCACTTAACAGACAGCGGTTCTGCAGACAGGAATTAACTACATTTTCCAGAAAAGGAAGCAGGATGGAGACATCGTATTTCTGGAAGCCTTCCACCTCGAACATTTCAATCACACGGAACGGACACAAAGGTCCTCTGTAGCAGCGGGCGGCGGTCATGGCATCATAGACATCCGCGATAGCTACGATTCTTGCGTAAGGATCGATCTGATTTCCTTTTAATTTCAGGGGATAACCGCTGCCATCGTTGCGCTCGTGATGCATGAGGGCGGCATTTTTCACATGATCATCCACGTCCTGGGAGAGCAGAAGCTGATATCCGAGAGAAGGATGCTTTTTGATCGTTGCAAATTCTTGATCGGACAGCTTACCGGGTTTTGAAATGATGGAATAAGGAACCAGTAATTTACCGATATCATGGAACAGGCCGCAGGCAGTGGCCAGCTCGACTTCCTTGTCAGACAGCTTCAGCCATCCGGCCAGTATGTTGCAGATCAGGGCAACATTCAGGCTGTGAGTGTAAGTGGAATCATCATATTCCCGCATGTTCTGAAGCATGTCCAGAATGCTGATACTGCCGGAATGATTGGCTACAATGGCCATGGTGTTCTTCAATAGGGTATTTACGTCTAAAGTGGTATTTTTTTGAATCACCAGATTCATATTTTCCCGGAACAGCTCAACATCATTTTCAAAATCTGTCTTGAACAGTTGGAACTCCGGAGAACTCTTAATGCGCTCGGAGTAAGAGAGCTCAGTGTCAGTGGGATCCTCCACAGGCTGTACGGGTTGTATGATATCTTCGGCAAAAATGGTGAGGATACCGTACAGATCCAGCTTGGTGATCAGCTTGTCCGTAAGAACAGTACCTTTTTGCATCAGAAGCTCATGGTCCAGATCATAGACATCTTCGGCTACGGTCATGCCGGGAACCAGTTGGGTGATAGACAGCCTTTTCATAAGTATTCTGCTCCTTATCATGAAAAGAAAATTTAACTGATTTCATTATAATAATTTTTATCCGGACTGTCAATTTGTGCAGGCTCTTAGGGGGCCATATCCTGTTCACAAAATTTTTACAGTCTTTTCACGGCAACGGTCGCATTGAAAGGTTGAAACATAGAGGAAAATCTGCTACAATAAGCTTTGAATTATGCGAAGACCCATGGACATTTTATTGTCAAAAGGGTGCGGAAACGAGGAAAAAATGAGCGTTATTGAGAAGATATTTGGCACGCACAGTTCCAGAGAACTGAAGCGTATTGAGCCCCTGGTGGACAAGATCGAGGCACTCCGCCCGACGATGCAGGCACTTTCCGATGAGGAACTGCGCGGCAAGACCGAGGAGTACAAGAAGCGTCTGAACAATGGAGAGACCTTGGACGATCTGCTTCCGGAGGCGTATGCAACCGTAAGAGAGGCTGCAAAGCGTGTTCTGAACATGGAGCACTACAGAGTACAGCTGATCGGTGGTATCATCCTGCATCAGGGACGTATCGCAGAGATGCGTACCGGTGAAGGTAAGACTTTGGTGTCTACCCTTCCCGCTTATCTGAATGCTTTGGAAGGCAAGGGTGTCCATGTCGTTACCGTCAATGACTATCTGGCAAAGCGTGACGCGGAGTGGATGGGTCAGGTACACGAGTTCCTGGGACTAAAGGTCGGCGTGGTACTGAACAGCATGACCTCCGAGGAGAGACAGGAAGCTTACAAGTGTGATATCACTTATGTTACCAACAACGAACTGGGATTTGATTATCTGCGTGATAACATGGTTATTTACAAGGAGCAGCTGGTTCTGCGTGGACTGCATTATGCCATCATCGATGAGGTGGACTCCGTATTGATCGATGAAGCGAGAACCCCTCTGATCATTTCCGGACAGAGCGGCAAGTCCACAGCTCTGTACGAGATGTGTGATCTGCTGGCACGTCAGATGAAGCGCGGCGATGATGTACAGGAACTGACCAAGATGGACGCCATTATGGGTGTGGTACAGGAAGAGACCGGAGACTTCGTCGTTAACGAAAAGGATAAGATCATCAACCTGACCGCAGCAGGTATGGAGAAGGTTGAGAGATTCTTCCACATTGATAACTTCGCAGATCCCGAGAACCTGGAGATCCAGCACAATATCATCCTGGCATTGCGAGCCCATAATCTGATGTTCCGTGATAAGGATTACGTGGTAAAAGATGACCAGGTACTGATCGTCGATGAATTTACCGGACGTATCATGCCGGGGCGCCGCTATTCCGACGGCCTGCATCAGGCAATCGAAGCAAAAGAGCATGTAAAGGTGAAGAGAGAAAGTAAGACGCTTGCATCCATTACCTTCCAGAACTTCTTTAATTTATTTGATAAAAAGTGTGGTATGACCGGTACAGCTCTCACTGAGGAGACCGAGTTCCGTGAGATCTACGGCATGGATGTTGTTGTGATCCCTACGAACCGTCCCGTTATCCGTAAGGATCTGCAGGATGCTGTATACAAGACGAAGAGAGAGAAGCTGAACGCTATCGTGAATGCGGTAGAGGAAGCACATGCCACAGGACAGCCTGTACTGGTAGGTACGATCACGATCGAAGCCAGTGAGGAGCTGAGCAGAATGTTGACCAAGCGCGGCATCCAGCACAAGGTCCTGAATGCAAAATTCCATGAACTGGAAGCAGAGATCGTAGCCGATGCCGGTGTGCACGGTGCGGTAACCATCGCTACCAACATGGCAGGCCGTGGTACGGATATCAAGCTGGATGATGAAGCGAGAGCCGCCGGCGGACTGAAGATCATCGGTACCGAGCGTCATGAGTCCAGACGTATTGATAATCAGCTGCGTGGTCGTTCCGGACGTCAGGGAGATCCCGGTGAGTCCAAGTTCTACATCTCTCTGGAGGACGATCTGATGAGACTGTTCGGCTCCGAGCGTCTGATCAGTATGTTCAATACCTTAGGTATTCCTGAAGGACAGGAGATCGAGCACAAGGCATTGACTAATGCCATCGAATCCGCACAGAAAAAGATCGAGAGCAACAACTACGGTATCCGTAAGAATCTGTTAGAGTATGACCGTGTCATGAGTGAACAGAGAGAGATCATCTACGAGGAGCGTCTGCGGGTACTGAACGGCGAGAGCATGCGCGATGTGATCTACAAGATGATCACCGATATTACCGAGAACTGTGTAGATATCTGTATCAATGACGACGCAGATATCTCCGACTGGGATTTCAATGAGTTAAATACCCTGCTCATTCCTACGATCCCGTTACAGCCTCTGACACCGGATCGTGTGAAGAAGCCCAAGAAGAACAGCTTAAAGCAGCAGTTAAAGGAAGAAGCTGTGAAGCTGTACGAGGCAAAAGAAGCCGAGTTCCCCGAACCGGAAGCAATCCGTGAGTTGGAGCGTGTGGTTCTGCTGAAGGTCATCGACCGTAAGTGGATGGATCATATCGATGATATGGAGCAGCTGCGTCAGGGCGTGGGCTTACAGGCATACGGTCAGAGAGATCCGCTGGTAGAGTACAAGATGAGTGGTTACGAGATGTTCGATGAGATGACCCAGAACATCCGGGAAGAGACTGTGAGACTTCTGTTCCATATCAAGATCGAACAGAAGGTAGAGCGTGAGCAGCAGGCGAAGATCACTGGCACGAACAAGGATGATTCCTTACCGAAGGGACCTGTAAAACGTGAAAATGCAAAGGTTTACCCGAACGATCCCTGCCCCTGCGGAAGCGGTAAAAAATACAAGAACTGCTGCGGGCGGAAAGCCTGACGCTTTCTGATGGCAGTGCAAGACAGTGCGGCAGCGCGGACGGACGCTTTGACTGCCGGAAAAGTGAGAATTACAATAATAAAATAAGAAAGTAGGTGACGTTAAGTGGTTGAATTAGATCAGATGAAGACAGAAATTCTGTCCTACGAAACACCTTTAGCGGAAGTGAGGGATTCACTTTGACCTTGCTAACAAGGCAAAGCGGATCGAAGAAATGGAACGTGAGATGGAGGCTCCCGGATTCTGGGATGATCCGGAGCGTTCCAACCAGAAAATGAAAGAACTGAAGAACCTGAAGGATACGGTGGGTGAGTGTGACAAGCTTTCCACACAGTATGATGACATCCTGACTCTGATCGACATGGGATATGAGGAGAACGATGAGTCTCTGATCCCGGAAATCCGTGGAGAACTGGATGAATTCATCAGGGAATTCGACGAACTAAGGATCGGTACTCTATTGTCCGGAGAATATGATAAGAACAATGCAATCTTAAAGCTCAATGCCGGTGCCGGCGGTACCGAGAGCTGTGACTGGTGCGGTATGCTGTATCGTATGTATACCCGTTGGGCGGAGCGCAAGGGCTTTACCATTGAAGTGTTGGACTACCTGGATGGTGATGAGGCCGGAATCAAGTCAGTGACTTTCCAGGTCAATGGTCTGAATGCCTACGGCTATCTGAAGTCTGAGAAGGGTGTACACCGTCTGGTGCGTATTTCTCCTTTCAATGCCCAGGGCAAGCGTCAGACATCCTTTGTATCTCTGGATGTTATGCCGGATATTGAAGGAGATCTGGATGTGGATATTGATGAGAAGGATCTGCGTATTGATACTTATCGAAGCAGTGGTGCCGGTGGACAGCACATCAACAAGACATCATCTGCTATCCGTATCACCCATATCCCGACGGGAACAGTAGTGCAGTGTCAGAATGAGCGAAGCCAGTTCCAAAACAAGGATAAGGCAATGCAGATGCTGAAAGCCAAGCTGTATCTGTTAAAGCAGGAAGCAAATGCCGAGAAGCTGTCGGATATCCGCGGTGAAGTCAAGGAGATCGGCTGGGGCAACCAGATCCGTTCCTATGTATTGCAGCCTTACACACTGGTCAAGGATCATCGTACCGATGTGGAGACAGGTAATGTGGATGCAGTACTGGACGGCGGCTTGGATATCTTCATCAATGGCTATCTGAAATGGATCAGCGTACAGGGAGATAAGAAGACAGAGAATTAATAATTAATATAAGAAACAAATAAAACACATTCCATAGGCAAAAGCCTTGTGGAATGTGTTTTTGCGTACATAATATATAACGTACAATATATAATAGCTAACTGTCAATGGCGCTCGTTCTGCATCAGATCCAGGAAATATAAGGTCTGGGTCATATTCAGGTATGGCACCAGCCATAGGTTTCCGATACCGAAGCTCAGCAAACACAGAAATCCCAGCGGCAGGAAACTCATTTGTAAACAGAACAGCTCCCATTTATGTCCCTTCATAATGCGGAAGCTTAATTTCATCAGTTCCATGGCGTTATACTGGGGAAAATCCAACAGTAAATAGTAAGCCTGGGATAAACCAAGTGATAACGGAATATAGATACACATACCGATGACCATAAGCACGATGCACAGGATTGCCATGGGTACAGCATCAAAGCCTTTCCCTGACCTCAGGAGAAAATAGCAGATATCAAACGGAAGTGTACATGCCGTATTCAGCAGGATCAGTACTGCGGAGATCCCGAGCGATTTTTTGAATAAGTATTTGAAGCCGTAGAACAGATTGGCAGTCACAGCAGGTCTGCCGCAGGCAGTATTCAGATAAAATAATGTGATGCCGGTCTGAAAAACTCCAGCGAAAATCGACACTAAAGTCGTAGTGGCTGTCAAAAGCAGATATTCCGTCAGAGATGTCTCTGCGCTTCCCCCCATAAGTGTCCGTACGGTAAGGATCATAGTGAAGGTCATGCTGACGGCAAAGGTGAGGGAAAATACGATCAGACTCCGGCAGATGGACAGCAGGATGGCATTGCCGTAATGCCCTGCCATCTGATCTCTGGCTTTTTCTTTGAGTTGGGCTCTGGATGCATATTGTATCATAGAAATCCTCTTTTCTTTTTATTATTTCGCTTGATTGATTATTCCGGCTGATCCGGGTTCTGATTTCATAACCGCAGGATCCATCGGAAAACACCGGCATGTCTTACAGGTAAGACTGCCAGAATTCTTCCATATCGACACCGTACATCTGCTGGTACATCTGATCCAGCATATTCATATAAGAAGGATCTGTGAATACTGTGACAATGCTGCTGATAGTGATGAAGATACCGAGTGCCAGACCTACACAGGACAGCCAGATACCGGCAACACACATGTTGTTCATGCGCTGTCCCCTTTTTCTGGTCAGCATTGCGAAAAGAATGCCCAAAGCACCGGCGGGAATGGCTAATACGCCGGTACAACACATGACCAGAGAGCAGATGCCGCAGACCATAGAAGCAATCGACAAGCCTCTGTATTTCGGATCGACCTGTGGCACGTTCTGATTCATTTGGTTATTTTGATTCTGATAATAATCCATAGAAATCCTCATTTCCGGGCGGCATATGGTGAATTTATCTGCCGCGCTTATATTAAGTACTGTACCATTTTTTCCTGTAATAAGCAAATGAAATAAGAATGAAAAGATTGAGAAAAAATCCGATTTCCAGTATAATAGACCCATGTGCAAAACAAAATGACAGTATGTCATCAGGAGGAACTATGGATATTATACAGAAAATCAAAGAAGAACTTCAGGTAGAAAAATGGCAGGTGGAAGCGGCGGTGAAGCTGATCGATGAAGGGAATACCATCCCCTTTATCTCCCGTTATCGTAAGGAGGTCACCGGATCCTTAAATGACGAGCAGCTCCGTAATCTCGATGAGAGACTGACCTATCTGAGAAGTCTGGAAGATAAAAAGGAACAGGTACTGAAAAGCATCGAGGAACAGGGAAAGCTTACCGATGAGTTAAAGGAGAAGATTCTGGCAGCTCAGACTCTGGTAGTGGTAGAGGATCTGTACCGTCCCTATCGTCCTAAGAGAAAGACCCGTGCCAGCATCGCAAAGGAGAAGGGACTGGAGCCTCTGGCAGAATACATTCTGCGTCAGGAGGCAACAGAACCGGTGCTTAACGAGGCGGCTAAGTATGTTTCCGAAGAAAAAGAAGTAAAGACTGCGGAGGAAGCATTGCAGGGAGCACAGGATATTATTGCTGAGATGATCTCCGACGATGCGGATCATCGTCTTTACATCCGTAATATCACCGTAGAGGAAGGCATTGTGACCAGTACGGCGAAGGATGAGAAGGCTCAGAGCGTCTACGAGATGTATTACAATTTTGAAGAGCCTGTGAAGAAGATTGCAGGTCACAGAGTACTGGCATTGAACCGCGGAGAGGCAGAAAAAGTGCTGACTGTTAAAGTCAATGCACCCAAGGAGCGTATTCTTCGTTATCTGGAGAAGAAGATGATCACGAAGGAAAATGAATATACCACACCGGTAATCTGTGCCGCAGTGGAAGACAGCTATGATCGTTTAATAGCACCTGCTATTGAAAGAGAGATCCGTAACAATCTGACAGAAAAGGCAGAGGACGGAGCTATCAATGTCTTCGGTAAAAACTTAGAGCAGCTGCTGTTGCAGCCACCTATCGCAGGAAAAGTGGTCTTAGGCTGGGATCCTGCGTTCCGTACCGGCTGTAAACTGGCAGTGGTAGATGCTACCGGAAAAGTGCTGGATACGAAAGTGATCTTCCCTACGGCACCCCAGAATAAGGTGGAGGAGTCCAAAGCAGAACTGAAGAAACTGATCAAAAAATATAATGTAGATTTAATTTCTGTGGGAAATGGTACAGCGTCCAGAGAGTCCGAGCAGGTAATTGTAGAACTACTGAAAGAACTGGATCGTCCGGTACAGTATGTGATCGTCAACGAGGCAGGTGCTTCCGTATACTCCGCAAGTAAGCTGGCGACAGAAGAGTTTCCCAATTTTGACGTTGGTCAGCGAAGCGCCGCATCTATCGCCAGAAGATTGCAGGATCCCCTGGCGGAACTGGTGAAGATCGATCCCAAGTCCATCGGTGTCGGTCAGTACCAGCATGACATGAATCAGAAGAAATTAAGCGATGCCTTAAACGGCGTGGTAGAAGACAGTGTAAATAAAGTCGGTGTGGATCTGAATACCGCATCCGCATCTCTCCTGGAATATGTCTCCGGTATTAATAAGACCATTGCAAAAAATATTGTGGATTACAGAGAAAATAACGGGCGTTTTGTAAGCAGAAAACAGCTGTTGAAGGTACCGAAGCTGGGACCTAAGGCATATGAGCAGTGTGCCGGTTTCTTGCGGATCCTGGATGGCAAGAACCCGCTGGATGCCACAAGTGTCCATCCCGAGTCCTATGAAGCAGCTAAGCAGTTGATGGAGAAGCTGGGACTGACTATGGAAGATATTAAGGAAGCCCAGAAGCAGGCGGCAGCCAAAAAAGCTTCCGGCAGGAGCAGTGCGGCGCAGTCAGACGGACAGAAGAATGGTAACGGCACAGTCAATGCAGCAAAAAAGCGGGAAGAGCAGAAGGGCAAGGCTGTAAGAGTGCATAATACCAACACCGCCATGGGTAAGGCCCTTGCAGCAGCCATGGGTGGCATGACGTTCGATAACTCCCAGGAAGCCTCTGCAAAGCAGACGGCACCAGCAGCTAAAAATGCAGTAAATGATGCAAAGGATATGTCCGGTCTGGAGAAGCGTATTAAAAATAAGAAGCTTTTAGCAGAAGAACTAGGCATTGGTGAGATCACTCTCACAGATATTCTGAAGGAACTGGAGAAGCCGGGCAGAGATCCCAGAGACGATATGCCGAAGCCGATCCTGCGCAGTGATGTTCTGGATATGAAGGATTTAAAGCCCGGTATGATCTTGAAGGGAACCGTGCGTAATGTCATTGACTTCGGTGTATTCGTGGATATCGGTGTCCATCAGGATGGACTTGTGCATATCTCCCAGATCACAGATCGTTATATCAAGCATCCTCTGGAGGCAGTCAGCGTCGGCGATATCGTGGATGTGCAGGTACTTACCGTAGATGTGGCGAAGAAGCGTATCGGCCTGACCATGAAGATTCAGAAACAATAAGAATATATAAAATATAAAAAACAGGGACAGCAGATAGCTGCAATCCCTGTTTTTGTTTTGGAAAAAATTACGCTTTGTGACCGGTTTTGATGATGGGGCTTAACGGTTTGTAGATCAGAAGGGTTACGACAGACACCAGCGTTCCCTTGATGAGATTCAGGGGAGCCACACATGCTACCACGAAGCTTACAATGCTGCCTTCCTTTGCCAGCGGGTTGACCTCGGTTCCCATTGCCAGAATGGCATCCATGGGCATTCCGTAGAATTTAGAGAACGCGGGAAGCAGATATACGGCATTGAATGCGGTGCCGAATACGGTCATGAAAAGAGTACCCACAATGCAGGCGATGATTGCGCTTTTCTTTGTCTTCTTAAAAGAGTACACAGCGGAAGCAGGGAGGATCAGGCTGCAACCCACCACGAAATTCGCCAGATCGCCGATGAAAGCGGTAGAGGTACCCTTTATGCACAGCTTCAGCAGTATCTTCACGAATTCCATCATGACACCGGCTACGGGACCGAAGGCAAAGGAACCGACTAAGATCGGCAGCTCACTGAAGTCCATTTTATAGAAGCCGGGGGCAAAAAAGATAGGGAAATCCAGCACATGCAGGATCATGGCGATGGCGGAGAACATACCGATCATGGCAAGCTTTCTCGTATTGAAGATCGGTTCTTTGATGCCGTTTTTCTTCTGTGCGCCCTTTTCCAGCGCCACAGCTACCAGGAAACATCCCACGATGACCGCCAGGAAGATGACCACATAGGCCACATTTTCAGTTACAGTTTGCATTAATTTGTTCATTTCAGAACTCCTTTCCTATGAGAAAAATCAAGGAAAGCCTTCAAAAAAAGCCCCGGAATATAAGCTTCCGGGGCTTGGGTATCACAAAAAAATATAAGTGATACGTCTTCTTTCATCCAGACTGTACTGTTGGTCCCGGATTCACACCGGATCAGCCGCAGAATTGCATCTGCGGGTCGCGGACTTAAGGATGACCTATTACCGCCAGTAGGGAATTACACCCAACCCTGAAGAACTTTACCTTATGGATGGAATATATCACTTTGTGAAATAAAAGTCAATATAGAAAATCTTTAGAATTTTCACAGCTTTTTTTTCCGATTTATCTGATAGTGTATTGTGCATATATTTGAGGATAAATAAATATTGACACTCAAAAGAAATTATTGTATTATGCACGTAGTACAACGATACAATAAAACAAGTAAAAACAGAAATAAATAACAGGAGCAGGTGAGAAATGAGCGCATTAGTAGAGATCAAGGATGTGTGTAAGATCTATAATCCGGGGGAAAATGAAGTGCGCGCCCTGGATCATGTCAGTCTGACCATCGACGAGCAGGAATTTGTGGCTATCATCGGGCATTCCGGAAGCGGAAAGTCTACACTGATGAATATGCTGGGCTGTCTGGATGTGCCTACCAGTGGGGAATATTGGCTGCATGGACAGGACGTGTCCGCATTATCTGACGATGAATTGTCCGACATCCGGAACCGGGAGATCGGGTTTATCTTTCAGGGTTTTAATCTGATCCCGAATCTGACGGCATTGGAAAATGTGGAGCTGCCTCTGATCTATAGGGGAGTATCCAAAAGTGTGCGGGAAGAGCTGTCCGTGGAGGCCTTGAAAAAGGTAGGTCTCGAACATCGTATGGATCATAAGCCTTCGGAGATGTCCGGCGGTCAGCAGCAGAGAGTGGCGATAGCCAGGGCCATAGCCCAGGCACCTCCGGTGATCCTGGCGGATGAGCCCACAGGTAATCTGGACTCCAACTCCACGAAAGAGATCATGGATATTCTGAAAGGATTACATAAAGAAGGAAGAACTGTCATATTGATCACACATGATAATGGGATTGCTGCTCAGGCAAGGCGTGTAGTCAGAATTATGGATGGAAAGATAGAGTCAGATTTTATCAATAAAAACTATGGGAAAGAAGAATATATAAAAAATCAGCTGGATGCATAAACCCGGTTACAAGGAGACAAATATTATGAAAAAAAAGAAAAGTAAAAAGAAAATTATTATTGGAGCAGCTGCTGTTCTCGTTGTTGCCGGCGGAGTTACAGTAGCAGGTCAGAGGAATTCCACAGAAAATCAGATCCCGCAGGTTCAGGTGGTAATTGCAGAGAAGGGTGATGTTGAGGAAATTGTAGATGCTACAGGAACAGTGGGAAGTGAAGAGGAGAAGACCTATTATTCTCCTGTAAATGCAGAGCTGAAAACGGTTTCTTTTGCCCAGGGAGATGTGGTGAAAAAGGGAACAAAACTGATCGAGTTTAATACAGAGGATCTGGAGAAAGATAATCGGAAAGCAGAACTGAATCTGAAATCAACAAAGTATGATACAAAGGATACAAGAAATAAATCTTACAAAGCAGAGAAGAAGCAGAAGGATGCCAAAAAGAATGTTCAGGAGCTTGAGAAGAAAATAAAGGATAAAAAAGCTTATGTCTCGTCTCTGAAATCACAGATTTCAGCGGCAGCAGCAGCGGCACAGCGTGAAGCGGCAGCTCAGGCATCCGCACAGGCAGCAGCTCAGGCTCAGGCACAGCAGCAGGAAGCTCAGGCAAAAGCCCAGGCAGAGGCAAAGAAACAGGAGGAAATCCAGAGTAAATATCAGGCCGCACTTTATACATACAAGACGGAGACTCTTCCGCAGTACCAGCAGCAGCTCTCAGATCTGAATGCACAGTATAATCAGGCACAAAGCGATTATAATCAGGCAGACACCACATATCAGATGGCATTTGCAACATGGCAGGCAGACCCTTCAGATGAGAATACACAGGCTCTGGATAATGCGGAGGCTGCAAGAACACAGGCACAGCTCGCAATGCAGCAGGCACAGCAGACTTATAATGATCTTAAGCAGCAGACACCGAAAATGCCGGTACTTTCTGATTTCACAGAAAGCAGTGCAGATTACTCATGGGGAATTTCAGACGGTTCAGATGCAGATGACAGCGATGGGGAAGATTCTTCCTCCTACGGATATGATTACAGTGGAAGTGATGGCGGGACAGTAACTGCGGATACTTCTGCTCTGGAAAGTGCGCTTGAGACAGCAAGCGATGAACTTGCAGAGCTTCAGTCAGATCTGGCTTCTGAGAAAGCTATCGCAGAGGCAGATTCCACAAGCCTGACAAAAGAAGAAAAAGAGAAACTGAAAGTAACAGATAATCTTTCCGAACTGGACGCAAAATCAGCCGAGGAGCTGGTGAAGGAAGGAAAGAAAGGAATCACCGCGGAATTTAACGGAATCATATCCAAGGCAGATATTAAGCAGGGAGCAGCAGTTACTCAGGGGATGGAACTGTTTACTATTGAGAATACAGACAAGGCAAGTGTGGATGTGACTCTCTCTAAATATGATTATAATACAGTGAAAGAGGGGCAGTCTGTTGAGATTACCTTGGGGGATAATACTTATCAGGGTACTGTAACAAAAATGAGTCATATTGCGGTGCAGAATGAAAAAGGAACGCCGGTCATTTCAGCAACAGTAAGCATTGATAATCCGGATGAAGATATTTTCCTGGGAGTAGATGCAAAGGTTAAGATTTATGCGGCTTCTGCGAAAAATGTGGTGACTCTTCCTGTGGAAGTGGTCAATATCGGAAAAGAAGGCTCCTTCTGCTATGTGATAGAAGATGGACTGGTGACAAAGAGAAATATTACCACAGGAATCAGCTCAGAGGATTATGTGGAAATTACGGACGGAATCAAAGAAGGAGAAGAAGTAATCGCAGATCTGGGTGATTACACAGAGGGAATGGAAGTACAGGCAGTTCCTGAACAGACAGGAGAGGATGCTGATGAGTAATCTGTATGAATATATCAAGATGGCAGTCCATAACATTATGGCAAATAAGGGACGTTCTTTTCTGACTATGCTTGGCATTATCATTGGCATTGCTTCTGTAATTGCCATTGTATCTGTGGGTGAAGGAACCAAGAACCAGATGAACAGTGAAATTGATGATATCGGCGGCGGGCAGATTGCCATCAGTGTCAGCGATGAGGCACAGACAGATGAGGAGTGGATCACTGCGGATGATGTGGAAGCAATCCGGGCGGTAGACGGTATAGAAGGAGTAAATGTTTCGGATTCATTCAGTGGAGAAACTACCACAGGTAAGGGAAATTTTTCTCTTATGCTGACGGGTGAGGGACCGGATGCAAAGCTGTTAAATAATGCCACCATGAAGCATGGAGTATATTTCGGAGAAAATGAAGTTCAGGAAGCAAAAAATGTCTGTGTGCTTTCCGATGCAGATGCAAAAAGACTCTTTGGCACAGATGATGTGGTTGGAATGACTGTAGATGTCAATTGTTATGGACTGACCAAAAGTCTTCGTATCTGCGGGGTGACAACCCAGAAAGAAAATGGAACCTTTGTCAGTTATACTTATGAGGGAATGCCGGTGACTATTAATGTTCCCTATACTACAATGAATGAATTCACCGGTGTATCCGATTACTTTTTCTCAGTAACAATGCAGGCAGATAAGAGCTTAAACAGTCAGGATGTTGCTGACAAAGTGGTAAAACTGATGGAAAAAAGACATCAGTGTGCAGGAAAAGATTACTTTCAGGTACAGAGCTTTCAGGATATTATGAGCTCTATGAATCAGATGCTGGATATGGTGACTGCTTTTATCTCCTTTGTGGCGGGAATTTCCCTTCTGGTTGGCGGTATCGGCGTTATGAATATTATGCTGGTTTCCGTAACAGAACGTACCAGAGAGATTGGTATCCGTAAGTCACTGGGAGCGAAAACCTCTTCTATTATGATGCAGTTTCTGGCAGAGGCGGCAATTCTGACGGTGATTGGAGGGGTGATAGGAATTGTTCTGGGTGTGATTGGCGGATATGTGATCTGTTCAATCATAAGCAGCAGTATGGGAATGTCCATCACTCCGGGAATCAGCCTGAGTACAATTATGGCGGCGACTTTGTTTTCCTGTGCAGTAGGAGTATTCTTTGGAATTTATCCTGCGAAGAAAGCAGCAAAACTGAGCCCGATCGAGGCTTTGCGGCGGAATTAATGAAAACAGGACTGCGATGGTATTTTGGTGTACCTGTGTACTGATATCATTACAGAATAGTTGTAAATTGTTATAATTTTGCGAATCAAAAGAAAAAAATAAAAAATTCAAAAAAAGTGTTGACAAATGCTCCAGTATAGAGTAGAATACTCATTGTTGTGAGGGACACGAGATAAGAACTTCACA
>ENA-OROL01001800-OROL01001800.1-human-gut-metagenome-genome-assembly--contig:-NODE-1800-length-16374-cov-2.996814_pt1 | contig 16374 bp, 13 predicted proteins | sample MGYA00242128_ERZ509048 | MGnify/ENA primary metagenome ERZ509048 (study PRJEB26280, sample SAMEA2338750) | human gut metagenome | biome: human gut; feature: human-associated habitat; material: faeces...
TTGCAGACCAGGAGCTTTCCCTGGAACTGACAGATGCAGCCAAGAATCAGGTTATTGAGAATGGCTATGATCCGGTATACGGTGCACGTCCGCTGAAACGTTATCTGCAGAATTATGTAGAGACACTTGCAGCCAAGAAGATCCTTTCCGGTGACGTTCATCAGGGAGACACCCTTGTACTTGATGTCAGAGACGGCGAGTTTGTGATCAATACGAAATAAATTGCTGCTGTGCATGAAGTGACCGGCAGCACAATACCACAGGAGGTAAGCGATGATACCAAGAGATCCGGTGATGCTGTTGAGTTACGTCAACACACAGCTCAGAGATTTTTATTCCTCTCTGGATGCTTTTTGCGAAGACAAAGAGGTATCCAGAGAAGAACTGGTAGAGAAACTGTCATCGATCGATTATCAGTACGATACAGTGACAAACCAGTTTGTATAAAACAATAACACGAAAAGGCATTTGCTTTTCCATAAATAGAGGTGGGAGGCAGATGCCTTTTTTTCTGCATCGCATATTATATCGCGGAGACATAAGTGGTGTGTCTTCTGATTATACGTGAATTATTAGCCGGACAAAATAATTTTTTGCGTTTTTCCGTAAATCATTCCTTTATCAAATCTAAAAAAAGTGTGAAATATACAAAAAATAGTTGCATTTTTTGTGCAGATGCATATAATAAACAATTAGCCGACTAATTAATAGCCGACTAACGAAATGAAGAATGTTTTAGTACGGAGGTGAAAAGGTGTTTATAGGAGAAGAACCAGAGTTCGTTTCCGAAGAAGAGCATAGAACGAGTTATTTATCTATGTTTATGCGGATCGACCGCCGTTTTATGGGGAAGTGCTTTGGGCAGATGCAGGAACTTGGAATTTATCCGGGACAGATCCCGGTTCTGGGACTTGTTGCCAAGAAGGATGGCTTAAGTCAGAGGGAGCTGGCAAAGATCCTGCATATCAAGCCGCCTACGGTAAATGTATCGATACAGAGACTGGAGAAAGCAGGTTTTCTTTATAAGAAACCGGATGAAAAGGACCAGCGTGTGACCAGGATCTACATGACAGAAAAGGGAAAGGAAATCAAGGCAAAAGCACTGGAACGGATCCATAAAAATGAGGCTGTGATGATGGAAGGCTTCAGTGAGGCGGAACAGTGCCTGCTTCGGAGATTTCTGGAGCAGATCCTTGTAAATATCGAAAAGATCCAGCCGGAGGAAGCCATAGAAAAGCTTCAGCCGGAGGACATGACAGAAAGGAAGGAACAGAAACGTGATTAAACTGATGAAATATCTGAAACGATCTGCAGGTTACATCGTACTCATCATTGCGCTTCTTTTTCTTCAGGCATACTGTGATCTGTCTCTGCCGAATTACACATCAAATATCATTAATGTGGGAATTCAGCAGAACGGTATTGAAGACAGTGTTCCTGAGAAGATCAGAAAGACGTCCATGGACAGTCTGAAGCTGTTTATGGAAGAGGATGATGCGAAAACTGTGGATGGATTTTATGAGGAAGAGGGAGATGATCTGGTATTAAAGGATAAAATCTCCAAAGAAGACAGAGAAGAACTCAACGATATCTTCGGCAAACCGATGGTGATTGTTTCTACTCTGACGTCCGACAGTGAGGAATCAAAGGCAGCTCTTGCAAAAATGGGAATCCCGGAAGGGACTGATCCACTGGCGGCTCTTTCTCAGATGCCTGCAGAGGCTCTGGCTGCTGTGAAGGAGCAGGTCGGAGAAAAGATCGACAAGATGCAGGAATCCATCATCACACAGGCAGGTGTTTCCTATGTTCGTGCAGAATATGAAGCTATGGGTGAAGATGTGGATGCCTTACAGATGGATTACATGAAAGCAACAGGTATCCGCATGGTGCTGATGGCACTGGTCACTATGATGGCTGCAGTATGTGTGGTATTTCTTTCGTCCAGAGTTGCTGCATCTATGGGACATGATCTCCGTGGACTGGTTTATAACAAAGTCATAGGTTTTTCCAGCAGAGAGTACCATAAGTTTTCAACAGCATCCCTGATCACACGATGCACGAACGATATCCAGCAGATCCAGCAGGTAATGGCTATGATGTTCCGTATCGTGCTTTACGCGCCGATCCTTGGAATCGGTGGTGTGATCCGCGTGCTTCAGAGAGATTCCTCCATGACATGGATCCTTGGGGTGGCCATTGTACTGATCATGGCATTTATGGCAATGCTGTTCAGGATCGCAATGCCGAAATTTACAGCCCTGCAGACCATGGTAGATAAGCTGAACCTGGTAACAAGAGAAATCCTTACCGGTATTCCGGTTATCCGTGCATTCAGCCGTGAAAAACATGAGGAGGAGCGTTTTGAGGATGCAAATATCACTCTGACGAAGACAAACCTCTTTGTAAACCGTTGTATGACATTTATGATGCCGGTGATGATGCTGATCATGAACGCAGTTTCCGTACTAACCATCTACAGCGGTTCTTATGCGGTAGACAGCGGAAGCATGCAGGTTGGTGATGTAATGGCATTTATCCAGTATGCAATGCAGATCATCATGTCATTCCTGATGATCACAGCAATGTCCATTATGCTTCCGAGAGCAAATGTGGCAGCACTTCGTATTGATGAGGTTCTGAACACAGAAGTATCTATTCAGGATCCGGAATCACCGGTACATCCGTCTGAAAGTGTAAAAGGTGAGATTGAATTTGATCATGTAAATTTCAAATACAAGGAGGAGGCAGAGGAGTATGTCCTCTCCGACATTTCCTTTCACATAGAGCCGGGTCAGACGGTCGGAATCATAGGACAGACAGGCTCGGCAAAGACAACGCTTGTGCAGCTTATACCGCGTCTTTACGATGTAAATGAGGGTGTAGTAAAGATTGACGGTGTCGATGTGAAGGAGTATCCGATGAGGCATCTGAGGGATGCAATCGCGATGGTGCTTCAGAAAAATACACTTTTTTCGGGCTCACTTTTGTCAAATCTTAAATGGGGAAATGAGGATGCCACGATGGAGGAGATTGAGGAGGCGTGTCACATCGCCTGCGTGGACGAGTTCATTGACAGGCTGTCTGACGGTTACGACACAGAGATGGGACAGGGCGGTGTGAATGTCTCCGGAGGACAGAAGCAGAGAATATGTATAGCACGCGCAATCCTCAAAAAGCCTAAGGTTCTCATCCTTGATGACTCGACAAGTGCCGTGGATACGGCGACTGAGGCAAAGATTCGGGAAGGGCTTGCAAGGAAGCTTCCCGATATGACAAAGATTGTGATTGCCCAGAGAATCTCTTCCGTGCGCCATGCCGACCAGATTATCATTCTCGATAAGGGAAAGGTAAACGGCATAGGAACACACGAGAGCCTGCTTGCATCAAATAAGATATATCAGGAAATATATGAATCACAGAAGGAGGGAGCAGATTTATAATGGCAAAATATGTTGGATACAAAAGACCAAAGGACACGAAAAAGACCATGAAGCATCTGCTCGTCTACCTCGGTTTTCACAAATGGTCGTTTGCGCTTGTTGCACTTCTCGTTTTCATAAGCGCCGGTGCAAATATAATGGGAACCTACCTTTTAAAGCCCGTAATCAACAGGTTCATCGTACCGGGTGACACGCCGGGACTTATCAGGGCGGTTCTTGGCATGGGAGCGATGTATCTCTGTGGTGTGCTGGCAACCTTTGGCTATAACAGACTCATGGTAATCACCTCGCAGAAGGTTATAAGGGAGATAAGGAGCGACCTCTTTGCGCATACGCAGAAGCTTCCGCTCAGCTATTTTGACGCACACACGCACGGCGAGCTGATGAGCCGTTTCACGAACGATGTCGACACCGTGCAGGAGGCGATGAACAGCAGCTTTGCGATGATTATCCAGAGCTTCATGCAGCTTTTCGGAACCATAATCATGATGATGGTGCTGAGCATCAGGCTCTCGCTCATTGTAATTGTGTTCCTGTCGGTGATGTTTGTGTTCATAAAAATTAACGGAAAACAGAGTAAAAAGTATTTTAACAGGCAGCAGGCTGAGCTTGGAAAAATCAACGGTTTTGTTCAGGAGATGATGGCAGGGCAGAAGGTTGAGAAGGTGTTCAATCATGAGGCGAAGGACTTTGAGCGTTTCTGTGAGATGAACGAGAGCTTAAGAAAAGAGTCGACACACGCGTTGACATTTGCCGGAAGAATGGTACCGACGATAGTTACACTCTCCTATTTCAATTATGCCGTGTCGGCGTGTGTCGGTGGACTTATGACAATTAAGGGACTGCTCGACCTTGGAAGTCTCTCGGCATATCTTGTGTATGTGCGACAGAGTGCAATGCCTTTAAATCAGTTCACACAGCAGGTCAACTTTCTGCTCTCGGCACTCTCGGGTGCGGAGCGTATCTTTGAGATGATGGATGAGGAGCCGGAGATTGACGAGGGAAATGTCACACTCTGCAACGCAGTCAGAACTCCTGACGGTGAGTTGAAGGAGTGCGGGGAGAGAACGGGGCTGTTCGCGTGGAAGGTGCCGGGAGATGTCACAGTACACAGCGATGATGATGCACAGGATAAGTCGAAATCCACAAGCCTTGTAGAGCTAAAGGGCGATGTGCGTTTTAAGGACGTGGTGTTCGGCTATGTGCCTGAAAAGACGGTTCTTAACGGGATATCACTCTTTGCTGAGCCGGGGCAGAAGATAGCTTTTGTCGGCTCGACGGGTGCCGGTAAGACAACCATAGTAAACCTCGTAAACAGGTTTTATGAGATACAGTCGGGTGCAATCACCTACGACGGCATAGATATCAAGGATATAAAGAAGGACGACCTGCGCCGTTCGCTCGCGATGGTTATTCAGGAGACGCATCTCTTCACGGGAACGATAGCGGACAATATAAGATACGGAAATCCGCATGCGACCGATGATGAGGTCATTGAGGCAGCAAAGATAGCAAATGCCGACACCTTTATAAGGTGGCTGCCGGAGGGATATAACACGATGCTCTACTCAGACGGCGGAAATCTTTCGCAGGGACAGAGACAGCTTCTCGCCATTGCAAGAGCCGCGGTTGCCAAGCCGCCCGTGCTCATTCTCGACGAGGCGACAAGCTCGGTCGACACGAGAACAGAACGTCTTATTGAAAAAGGAATGGATGCAATAATGGAGAATAGAACCGTGTTCGTAATAGCCCATCGTCTGTCAACAGTCAGAAATGCTGAGGCGATTATGGTGCTCGAGAAGGGTGAGATTATAGAGAGAGGAAGCCATGCTGAGCTGCTTTTACAGGAGGGAAGGTATTACCGACTGTATATGGGACAGTTCGAGTTGGAATAGGAGGAAACCATGGAGAGAGATGGATTGGGCAGTGCGTTTCTGCGTGTTGAGCTGCTTAGAAGACAACTGCTAAGACCGCATTTTATTGAGCTGGGGCTCACGGTCGGTCAGGGACAGCCTAGGATACTTAAGACGCTGAGGCTGAAAGGAGCCATGAGCCAGAGGGAGCTTTCAGACCTCTGTGTGCTCGATGTCACCACGATGTCGAGAACTCTTGATAAGCTTGAAAAGATGGGACTTATAAAAAGAAGTGATAATCCTGAATGCAGGCGTTCATGGGTTATCTCGCTTACAACTGAGGGTGAGAAGAAGGCTGACAAGGTGGTTGAACTTTTCAGGATGGCTGACGAGATATTCTCAGATGGAATGACGGATGAAGATATAAAAAGGCTGTATGGTGTGCTGGATGTTATAGAGCGGAATATAGAGAAGCATAGCGGGAAAAGATAGATTTACCGCTGTAAAACGCCGGTTTTAAAAGTATGCGGAATGAAGAGTGGACCTCACCTGGCAGTCCACTCTTTTCTCCATATTATATTCGCATTTGAAGGCTCCACAGTGCCCATCCGTGTGCTGTAATCTACAGCCTTCAGAAAATGGAAACCGCATTTTTCCTGAACGCGAGAGGACTGTCTGTTGGTCAGGAAGTATGCGCAGGTGATAAAATCAAGTCCGCAGTCATCAAAGAGATAGCGTATCACCTCACATACAGTCTCAGGCATTAAGCCCTGTCCCCAGTAAGCCTTTGAGAGGACATAGCCGATTTCACGTCCCCTGTACTCCGAAAGCTCAGGAAACGATTGGTTTTTAGGGTTACATTTGAGATGTCAATAGGTGTATTCATGGCAGTTCCTCACTTTCCTTTGTGATTTTTTCGCGAATCCATTATACATCAGAAAGTCCTGTACTATATATTTTTTATGAAAAAATAGTAAAGTGATGTATAAGCTAAAATTTGCATTTTAATTTTCACCCTCAAGTGGTATATTTATATCAGCCATTGCACTCATGAACATGTAACATTCTCACACAGTGTGGAGAGGAGTGAAAATAGCATTAATGGATATAAAAGACGAAGATTTGACGGTTATTTTGGATAAAATTACGGCTCTAAGACATAAGCTTCATAAGATTCCTGAGGCCTCCATGAAGGAATATCGGACGAAACAGGAAATTATGGATTTCATATCTGATAACACAATGCTTGGATTAAATGATTGCGGCGCATGGTTCTATGCGGTAAAAAAAGCGGACGAACCGACTTGGAAGGAGGCAATCGCTTTCCGCGCGGACATGGATGCGGTGTGTGGAAAGGACGGAGTTCCCGGACACTACTGCGGACATGATGGGCACAGCAGCATACTTGCGGGACTTGCAATGGTGCTCGACAGGGCAAAGACGGACAGGGATGTGTACTTTATCTTCCAGCCTGGTGAGGAGACGGGGGAAGGTGCAAAAATCTGCTCAGAGCTTATCAATGAGAAGTGCATCGGGGAAATTTACGGACTTCACAACATACCCGGACATGCCATAGGTAATGTGCTAGTCAGCGGAGATACATTTGCATGTGCCTCGACGGGACTTGAAATTTCCATGCACGGAACTCCGAGCCATGCGGCATATCCAGAGGCGGGAAAGAACCCCGGACCTGTGCTTGCAAAGCTTTTGCTCGATATTCAGGCACTCACACAGGAGGTCAATGAGAAAGAGGGCTTTGTACTCATGACACTCATTGGAATGGATGTCGGAAGTGCAAGCTATGGGGTGGCAGCTTCCGAGGGTGTACTCAGACTTACGGTAAGAGGTGAGAGGGAGGCTGTGTTTGACAGCTACTTAAGAAGGATAAATGAGCTTGTGGTTAGCGCGGCAGCAGGTGAGGAAATGAGCGTCGATATAGAGGAGATAGAACGCTTTCCGGCGACCGAAAATCATCCTGAGAATGTGCAGAGGCTTATTGAATGTGCGGACAGGCTCGGATTGAAGGTTGAGAAGCTTGCCAAGCCTATGAGATGGTCAGAGGATTTCGGATGGTATCTGATGAAAACCAGAGGTGCGTTTTTCGGTGTCGGCGATGGTGAGAATTATGCACAGCTTCATACAAAGGAATATGAATTTCCGGATGAGATTATGAAGAACTCTGTCAGACTTTTTGCAAGTTTAATTTAATATTATCTGTCCGATTAAGTCGATTATGATGTTGATAGACTATAGGCAGGCAGCGAAGCGGATTGCGTATATCATTGACGGAAGTATTATAATGTGAAGTTAAGATGTTGAGGTCGGATTAAGAATAAGTAGTATATAGGAGAGTTTATGAAAATAAAACAGGTTATTCGTGAGCATAGAAGTATTGCGATATTGTTTGGATTCGAGTTATTGGTGTTAATATGGGCTTTTTGTCTGTTGTTTGGTGAGCGCACGGTTATTGATATTAATCCGGAAAACGCGGACTATTTTAATTCGTGCGCAATCAACGATGGTAAACTGCAGATAAATCAATCGGAAAACGAAGCGGGCATCGATATTGTATCGGCTGAGTATTCCAATATTAAATTAAAGCCGGGAAGGTATAATATTGAAGCTGTATACAGTGCAGAGCTTGAAGAATTTGATGCAGCGTCATGGAGCGGTGGAAATGAAATGCCGATATGTAATATAGGGGTCACATCGGAGACATTTATACAACAGCTTGTTGGCAGCAGTTTCAACATTTATACGGGTACATCATATAATAGTGAACCTTTTTGGATTAACTCGATTACATCATGTAAAGACTTGTCTTTGAAAGTAACTTATAAGGGATACGGAAATATAACTATAGAAAAGCTGATTATTTCGGAATCGGTATATTTCAGATATGTAAGATTTTTTACAATATTTTTCATTTTCACGCTGATAAATATAATTGTATGTATTTTAAATAACATTATAAAGACTGCATTTGATAAAAAAATAATTATCGGAATTATGGCTGTGACCGTTTTTTCAAGTCTGCCGATGATATACAGATATCTGATTGTCGGACATGATTTGACATTTCATATTGCAAGAATTGCAGAGATTGCCGAAGGTATAAAAGCGGGAAACTGGCTTATAAAGATTCAGCCTGATATGATAAACGGATATGGCTATGCAACACCCTTATTTTATCCGCAGCTTTTTCTGTATATTCCCGCACTATTGTATGTGATTGGATTCCCGCTTCACACTAGTTACCAGATTTTTATTGTTTTAATTAACTTCGGGACGTGTCTCATAAGTTATGTTTCACTTGTAAAAATATGCAAAAATAAAAATCTGGCATTTCTTGGAAGCTTTTTGTATGTACTTGCACCATACAGACTTAGTGAATTGTATGTAGCCGGGAGACTGGGCGAGATATTATCTATGATATTTTTCCCTCTGATAATATATGGTATATATAATATATACAGTGAAGAGAAAACACTTACATTTAAGAAATGCATACCGCTCATATTAGGTGTAAGCGGAGTTATGCAGAGCCATCTGGTTTCCATATTGTTTGTCGGAATATTTGCCATCATGTATGTTTTGTTCAATTTACGAAAAACATTTAAACCTAAGAGATTATGTTATCTGGCAGTATCGGTTATGGTTGTTATAATGCTTAATGCATGGTTTATTGTACCGTTTATAGATTCGATGGATATGGATATAATGGTAAACGGCGATGGGATTTTAAGATTCCAAGGCTCAGGAGTGTATCCGATACAGATGCCGGCATTGTTTTATTTTGGCAGAGGAACCAATGTTCCCATGCTGGTAAGTGATGAATTCTGCCTTAGTATGGGTGCCGCATTGATAATTGGAATTGCAGTGTGGCTATACACACATTATAAATCTGTAAATTCGGAAAAAAGAAATGAAAGTATGTTTGCACTGGGAAATATAACAGGAATATTTGCCATAATGACTATAGTATTTTCTCTGTGGATTTTTCCTTGGGATGAGATAAACAATATAAGCAGAACCATAGCCGTCTGGCTGGCTAAGGTCGAATTTTCGTGGAGGTTTTTAAGTGTAGGGACTGCTTTTGCCGCATTTTGTACAGTGTCAGGGTTATACTATGCAAAAGAACTCAATAAAAGAATTTATAGTTATTCGATTATTGCCATGGCTGCCTTGACTATAATTTCGGCAGGCTTTTTCTATGCTGATTTGGCATTTGGCTCAAATGCTGCGCAGATATGCTCTAAAAATGATGTGGACGATTTCGCCCTTGGGGTAACTAATGATTACCAGTTAGCAGGTACTGATCTGGATATGTGTAAAAATAAACAGATTGATGTGACCTCGGATGTGCTTACGGTTACATCATACAGCAGCGTGGGCGGAAAAACTGAAATCGGAGTAATGAATGCAGGAACAGAAGCATTTGAAAAGGTTATAATACCGGTGTTTTATTATCCGGGCTATAAGGCTTATGATTCTGACACAGGGGAACAGTTTTACATAGAAGCAGGTGCCAATAAGAAAATTATGGTAAATGTACCCGCCGGATACAATGGAAAAATAACAGTCAGATATGTTGAGAAGGGTGTGTGGAGACTTTCCGAAATAGTATCGCTGCTGACTTTATTGGCTTTAGTTATTACAGCTTGTATTAAAAACAGAAAAAAGACGGCGTAATAGCCTGATGGAAATATAAAAAAATTTATATGAATGGAATAAGACAGATGTATGATAAAATAATAATCGGTGCAGGCTTATATGGCTTATATGCAGCATTATACTGTGCGAAAAAGGGGCAGAATGTTCTTGTGATAGAAAGAGAGCAGGGCCCGTTTATGAGAGCAACATACATAAACCAGGCGCGTGTTCATATGGGATATCATTATCCAAGAAGTATATATACGGCAATGAAGTCGGCTCATTACTTTAACCGGTTTAATGAGGACTTTGGATTTTGTGTCAACAGCGGATTTGACCAGATTTATGCTACGTCTGCAGATTTTTCATGGACAGCAGCTAATGAATTTAAGCTTTTTTGCAGGAATGTCGGTATTCCTTGTGAGGAGATTCCGGTCGGAAAGTATTTTAACGATAATGTGTGTGATGGAGCGTTTCTGACCAAAGAATATACCTATGATGCGTCAGTTTTAAAAGAATTTTTTATGAGTCAGTTAGAAAAATATCCAAATGCCGAATTGAAATTTTGTGAGCACATTGTCAGTATAGAGCATGATGCGGCTGCCTATTACATAACTACGGATAAAGGAGAATATTCTACCGGATATGTCCTTAATGCCACATACGCTTCAGTAAACCAGGTACATTCCATGGCAGGCTTTGACTGCTTTAATATTAAATATGAATTGTGTGAGATAATACTATGTGAGCCATCAGAAGAACTAAAGAGAATAGGTTTTACCGTTATGGATGGACCGTTCTTTTCAATAATGCCTTTTGGAAAAACAGGATTACATTCATTGACAACAGTTACGAGAACACCGCATGATACCTGTTATGACAGACTGCCTGTTTTTTCATGTCAGGACGGAAGAACATGCAGTAAGACAGAGCTTGGTAATTGCGATATTTGTGCAGGAAAACCTGAGACCTCATGGAAGTATATGCAGAGTATGGCACACAAATACATGAAATCGGAATATGAGTTTAAATATCATAGTTCACGTTTTTCAATGAAACCGATTCTTAAAACGTCAGAGGTTGATGATTCAAGACCAACACTTATAAAAGTTATGTCGCAAAAACCATATTTTGTGAGCGTGCTCAGTGGTAAAATCAATACGGTATATGATATTGATGAGTATCTGGAGCTTGCGTGAATATTTTATTGCCGGGAGAAAAATTATGAATGATGTTAACATAAAAGGCAGAAAGTGCTTTATCAGTGCGGTGGCATATGTACATAATAATACGAAGAGTGAATTGGAATATTTTTTTTCCAATGTTGTCAGAAGGATTAATGCCGGTTTCGAGAACTTTGAACTGATACTTGTGTGTGATGATGATTGTTATGATTATGTGAAAGAAGTGAAGCAGGGATTGACCGAATGTGGTTCGCCGGATATCATATCAGTTATAAAGCTGGCCTATTATCAGGGAGTTGAGGCTGCAATTTGTGCAGGGGATGACCTGGCTGTCGGGGATTTTGTCTATGAATTTGACAGCATTGCAGTTAATTATGATGTAAATCTGATAATTGATGTTTTTAATAAGGCGCGTGAAGGGAATGATATTGTATTTGCCGGTGATAACACGATGCAGTTATCATCAAGACTGTTTTACAGGCTGATTAATATAAACAAGGCTAAGGCTGTAAGGCATGACACGTTCAGGATCGTGTCAAGAAGAGCTCTGAACAGAGTCAAAAAGATGAATCGCGGCATCCAGTATCGCAAATATCTGTATGTTACAAGCGGACTGCCTTATGATTATATTATGTATAAGCCTGTAAACAGTAACCGTGAGAGGAAGACAGGCAGAGAAAGTGCATACAGGCTTAATTCGGGAATCAGCTATATGATGATATACACCGGAATTATTGAAAGAGTGACTCTTATTCTGAGTGCGGTTTTTTTACTTGTATCTGTTGGGGTTGGAATATGGACGATATATTCGCTTTTTTATGATAAAAACCTTGCCTCAGGCTGGGTTTCGCTTATGGGAGTTATATCGTTCGGATTTTTTGGTGTGTTCCTGCTTATAATGTTTTTGACAAAATATATGAATATTATTCTTGAGGTAAACACACGAAGACTTGATTACATCGTTGAAAGTGTTGATAAATTATAATGTGAAACGGAGAAAAAACAGATGAAGGTAAACATTGTTTTTCCTGTACTTGACGAGGAGAGGCGTCTTGAAAAGGGAATACATACCACAGAAGCTTTTTTGGCAAAAAGAAGAGATATAGATGCGGTGATAACCATTGTTGATAATGGTTCAACAGACAGAACGCCTGATATTATAAAAGAGCTTGCAGACGTGTATTCGAATATAGAGTATATTACACTCAGCGAAAGAGGATTTGGGCTTGCGTTCAGAGAAGCTGTAAAGAGAAACAGATGTGATATAATAGGTTATGTGGATGTCGATTTATCAACGGATATTCATTATCTGTCCAAAGTGATGAAGGCATTTGAAAAATATGATGATATAAGTGTTATAAAAGGTAACCGCCTATCGGGAAAATCGAAGGTAAATGGCAGAAAACCATTAAGAAATATCACCAGTATCGGGCTTGATCTGCTTATAAAATCGATATTTTTTGTAAAGGTTTCCGATACAATGGAGGGCTTTCAATTTTTTAGAAAAGATTGTATCGACAGATTGATTAAGATGTCAAGTGATGATAACGGATGGTTTTACTGTGCAGAGCTTCTCATAAGAGCCGAGAAAGCCGGTTACAGAATAGCGGAGCTGCCGGTTGTGTGGAATGATGATTATGATACGAAAGTGAATGTTATAAAATTAATCAAAAATTATCTGTGCAGAATAGTCGAACTGAAACTGTCATTTGGAAGGGAAAAGCTGAAATGGATTTTATAAAGAGAATTGACTTAAAGAGAAATTACGAAAAATATAAGGATGAATATCAGGCGGCTTTTACTAAAGCGTGTGAATTGACTTCGTTTTCCGGTGGTCCGTGTGCGGATGAATTTGATGAAGAATTTGCGAGCTTTTGTGGTGTGAAATATGCAACAGGCGTGAATAATGGAACTTCTGCTCTTCAGTGCGCAATGCTGGCACTTGGAATCGGGGAGGGAGACGAGGTTATTGTTCCGGCCAACACCTTTATAGCCACTGCATGGGGGGTTACTTATTGCGGTGCCACACCGGTGTTTGTTGACTGCACACCTGATACATGGGAGATTGATGCTTCTAAAATAGAGGAAAAGATTACTGATAAGACAAAGGCTGTCATTGGTGTTCATTTATACGGTCAGCCGTTTGATTTTGGAGCGGTAAAAAAGATTGCCGATAAATATGGAATTGTTGTCGTTGAAGATTGTGCACAGGCTCATGGAGCACTTTATGAGGGGAGAAAGGTCGGAAGCCTTGGCGTAATGGGATGCTTCAGCTTTTATCCGGGTAAAAATCTATTCTGCTTCGGCGAGGGAGGAAGTGTCACATCGGATAATGAAAGCTATATAGATACAATTAATGTTTTAAAAAATCAAGGCTCGAGAGAGAGGTATCATCATGAACGTGTGGGATATAATATGCGCCTTGAGGGGGTGAATGGGGCAATTCTTTCGGTAGGACTTTCACATTTGGATGAGTGGACGGCGAGAAGACGTGAGCTGGGAAAAAGATATCTTGAGAAGATTACCAATCCGCTTATTACGATGCAGGCTCATCCTGATAATACGGAAACGGTATTTCATCTGTTCGAAATCACGGTTGAAAAGAGAGATGAGTTTATAGATTATATGAAAGATAATGGAATAGGGTGTGATAAGCATTATCCGGTGCCATGTCATCTTCAGGAAGCGTATAGGTCTCTCGGCTATAGAGAAGGTGATTGTCCTAATGCGGAGTATCTTGCAAAGCACTGTGTTTCGCTTCCGATGTTTCCTGAGCTTACCGATGAAGAGCAGGAATATATTATTGAAAAGTGTAATGAGTTCACTCCGTGATGAATACAGAAGGTCATAGAATGTGGGAAAAGTGTTGTATATTGGAGGAATACTGCAATTATGAAGATATTTTTTTATGCACTTAGGGAGTATGACGAACAGAAATATGTGGAAAAGTTTTCCAAGCAGTACGCATTTGAGTACGGATTTACATCAGATTACCCTTCAATGGAGAATGTGCAGCTTGCAAAGGGGTATGATGCCATATCAATTATAACAAATCCTATGTATCCCGATATACTCGATGCCTTCCGCAATGTGGGGGTAAAATACATATCAACGAGAAGCATAGGCTATGAGCATATTGATATTGAGCATGCACATTCGATAGGAATGAGAATTGCACATGTAAAGTATTCGCCGAACAGCGTTGCCAATTATGCGATTATGCTCATTCTCATGGCATGCCGCAATATGCCGTGGATTATGAAAAAAGCTGACTGCCAGGACTATTCGCTCAAGGGTAAGGTGGGAAAAGAACTGTCGGCATCAACGGTAGGAGTAATAGGAACGGGCAACATAGGAAAAACGGTGGTAAAGCATCTGTCCGGATTCGGATGCCGTATACTTGCGTATTCTCTTTATGAGGATGAGGAGGTAAAAAAGTATGCGCAGTATGTGAGCTTTGATGAGCTTATAAGACAGTCGGATATCATAACACTGCATGTCCCGGGAAATGCAGAGAATACGCACCTCATTGATTCCGTTGCCTTTGAAAAGATGAAGGATGGTGTTATCATAGTCAATACGGCGAGAGGTCTTATAATTGATACACAGGCGTTGATTCAATCGCTTAAAAACGGAAAGGTCGGCTTTGCCGCACTTGATACCTTTGAAGGCGAAGCAGGGCTGTATTATCTTAACAAGGAGGGCGAAAAGCTGGATAATGATAACATGGCTTTGCTAAAGAGCTTTCCGAATGTGATTTTATCGCCTCACATGGCGTTCTACACGGAACAGGCGGTGTCGGATATGGTTGAAAATTCAATAAGGGGACTGCTGGGAGTTGATGGCGAAGGAAGTGAGCTGGAGGTAGTGTGATTTCATAATATATGGCAGTATGAAATTGCCATAAGCTATACCTATAACCAAAATATGGATATATGAATTACCACTTTTCATACGGGTGTGATATGATAAGCACAGTTAAAAAAACACGACACGAAAACCGAGAGAGGCTTACACAGCATAAACGAAAAGGAGATTACAATTATGGCAAAGAAACATTATTCAGAGAGAAATCTTAAGTTTGAGACATTACAGTTACATGTTGGTCAGGAGAGTCCGGATCCGGTTACAGACGCAAGAGCCGTTCCGATTTACCTCACATCATCCTATGTGTTCCACAACAGCCAGCATGCCTCCGACAGATTCGCACTCAAGGACGCAGGAAACATCTACGGACGACTTACCAACCCTACAGAGGACGTGTTTGAGAGAAGAATAGCAACACTCGAGGGTGGCGTGGCAGCACTCGCGGTTGGTTCAGGAGCAGCAGCTCTCGCCTATGCATTCCAGGCGGTAGCACATGCGGGCGACCATATCGTTGCAGCCAAGAACATCTACGGCGGTACATATAACCTTCTCGCACATACACTTCCTGACTACGGCATCACAGCTACATTCGTTGACCCGTTCGACTACGAGGCGATCGAGGCAGCTATTCAGGACAACACAAAGGCAATCGAGATTGAGACGCTCGGAAATCCTAACTCAGAGGTCGTAGACATTGAGAAGATTGCGCAGATTGCACACGCACACAAGCTTCCTCTCATCGTTGACAATACATTTGCAACACCATACCTCGTAAGACCTATTGAGTACGGTGCAGACATCGTTGTTCATTCCGCAACAAAGTTCATCGGCGGCCACGGAACAACAATCGGCGGTGTGATTGTCGACAGCGGTAAGTTCGACTGGAATTCATCGGACAAGTTCCCATGGCTTACAGAGCCGAACGTATCCTACCATGGCGTAAGCTTCGCAAGAGACTGCGCTCCGGCAGCATTCGTGACCTACATCAGAGCAATCCTTCTGCGTGACACAGGTGCAACAATATCACCTGTTCATTCCTTCATATTCCTTCAGGGACTTGAGACATTATCCCTCAGAGTTGAGAGACATGTTGAGAATGCTTTAAAGGTTGTGAAGTATTTACAGAGCCAGCCGCTTGTTGAGAAGGTAAATCACCCTTCAATCTCGACAGACCCTGAGCAGCAGAAGCTCTACAAGAAGTATTTCCCTAACGGAGGCGGTTCAATCTTCACCTTCGAGATTAAGGGCGATGCCAAGAAGGCACAGGAGTGGATTGATAACCTTGAGCTATTCTCACTTCTTGCAAACGTAGCCGATGTAAAGTCACTGGCAATACACCCTGCTTCAACAACTCATTCCGAGTGCAACGAGGCTGAG
>ENA-OROL01001801-OROL01001801.1-human-gut-metagenome-genome-assembly--contig:-NODE-1801-length-16361-cov-3.729425_pt1 | contig 16361 bp, 10 predicted proteins | sample MGYA00242128_ERZ509048 | MGnify/ENA primary metagenome ERZ509048 (study PRJEB26280, sample SAMEA2338750) | human gut metagenome | biome: human gut; feature: human-associated habitat; material: faeces...
CCGATTCCTGCCATCTCATCCTGGAATGCAGCCATCGGAGAAGAATATGCCGCTGCTCTGAGTACAGCAGTGGAATGTCCGGCACCTGTCAGGTTTACCTGTGCCCTGGACTTCACAGATGCAACAATCTCATAGAGACGCTTGGTATCTTCCAGTTTCGAGCTGTTCAGGATCTCCCCAATCATTTTGAAAAGGAAATCCATTTTTGTATAGAGTGCCTTACCTCTTACAGAGAACATAGCCTGAAACTCTTCTGTAGAATCAGCTCTGTCAAAAACCTCTACCCCACAGTTGATACCGCCTGTATTGGCATTGATCTCATTAAACAGTTCTCCGTATGTGTAATGCTCTGTATCCACATAACCCAGTACGGATTTCAAAAGTCCCAGATAAGGAATCTGCTCAGGTGCGATACTGTCAGTCTTAAACATCAGATCTACATAACCGATGCCATTTGTGCATACATCATGGTAAAGGAACAGACTGTTGTCTACAGTTAATTCTTCATTTACGATCTTTGCAGCTTCCTTCTTAATATCGCTTCTCTTTAACATCGGAATGCACTCCAGTGCTTTTGGATCTTCGCCGGCTTCCTGATATGCTTCCAGTGCTTTCGTCTTCTCAACCATTGCATCCAGCTGTTCTTCAGAAAGACTGCTTCTGTATGCTTCCAGCTTCTCCTCCAGTTCTTTTTCACGCTGGGCTGCCAGACCTTTCTTCGGTATAAGAGTCATGATGCATCCATGGGGATTTTCAAGAAGATATTTACGGATCAGTTCTTCAAAATATCCTTCGTTTACTGCCTTTTTCAGGTTTTCAAAAACTGTAAGCTGCTGTACCTGTGCAAAGGGATTTCCTTTTTCATACAGCCAGTCTCCCAGAATATCCAGACTGTACATCAGTCCTTTTGGATAAGAGGAAAAATCAGCTTCACGATAACGGAATTCAAAGTAATTGATTCCAGCCTCTACAGCTTTCTTATCAATTCCATTCTTAACAATATCTCCCAGTACCTGTCTGATCACAGATACGAATTCTTCTTTTTTGTCCGGATTGGAACCTTTTGCAATTACTGTAAAATATGGCTGGAGAATACCATCATCATAAGATCCATAGACATCCTTGCCTGCTTTTACATCCAGAAGTGCCTGCTTTAACGGTGCTCCCGGTGCGCTTAACAGTGCGTAATCCAATACCTCAAATGCCATCGCCATCTGACTGTCCGCAGCATTTCCAACAACCATGTTATAAGAAAGATAGGTATTGTCCTCTTCTCCCTCATTCTCAGCAACCGGATACTCAAGAGTCACATCCCGGCATGCTCCGAATGCTTTCTGTTCCTGAATAACAGAATCCACATCCAGATAATCAAAATGCGACAGATAATGCTCATCCAGGAATGCCAGTTTCTCTTCCATATCCATATTTCCATACAGATAAATATAGCTGTTGGATGGATGGTAATAAGTTCTGTGGAAATTCAGGAAATTCTCATAGGTAAGATCCGGAATATTTTTCGGATCACCGCCTGATTCACATCCATAAGTGGTATCAGGGAAAAGGTGATTCATAATCTCCCGTTCCAGAACTTCATCCGGTGAGGAGAAAGCACCTTTCATCTCATTATATACAACACCGTTATATTTCAGCGGTCCTTCCTTCTGTTCCAGATGATAGTTCCAGCCTTCCTGACGGAAAATCTCTTCTCTTTTATAGATATTCGGATAAAATACCGCATCCAGATAAACATGCATCAGATTCTGAAAATCCTTATCATTGCAGCTGGCTACAGGATAGCAGGTTTTATCCGGATAAGTCATGGCATTCAGGAACGTATTCAGAGAACCCTTTACCAGTTCTACGAAAGGATCCTTTAATGGAAATTCCCTTGAACCGCAGAGTACACTGTGCTCCAGGATATGTGCCACACCTGTGCTGTCCTTAGGCGGTGTGCGGAATGCAATATTAAATACTTTATTCTCATCATCATTCTCGATCAGCATAACTCTTGCACCTGTTTTCTTATGGCGCAGAAGCCAGCCTGTAGAATGGATATCTGTCAGATTTTCTTCTGTCACAACTTCATAAGCCGTCAAATTTTCTTTGTTCATGTATGCCTCCAGTAATTTTTTTTTGGCTTTTCTTTATAATCCGCCTTCTCCCGGGAAATGTGCCTCATAAACTTCTCTTGCTGCCCTTGTTATCATTTCCAGTTCTTCCTGCATGTTGATTTCCTCCGGAAATGCAATGGCAGTAGTATAAATATCGTTCTGAATCTTACTCTTTGCACTTTTCTCACTGATATGGACAATCCCGCACAAGATCGTGTTATAGGCCTTATCCTTCTCGCAGAGTTCCATATAGGTTTTGACCATATGGCAGCATTCTCTGTAAAGCAGTTCTCTGTGAAGCTCACTTTTCTCCTGCATTTCTCTGAATTTCAGCCTGGTAAGATTTTTCCCGATTTCTTTTCTGGCCCTCTTTAAACCAAACAGCTTTCCCGCTGTATCCTTGTTATATTCCATTGCCATCCAAAGTGCCAGATATCCATCAGCACGTGTACCGGAGCCTGCCTCTGAAGGTTCTCCGTAACGCAGTTCCCACAGTTCCTTACGGACAGCATTTGCCTCCTCATCTTCACCTGCCGCAATAGACTGGTCAAGAAACATCTTTCTTTTCATCGGATCATGCTCTCTGTAATAAAGAGCAATTGTTGGTGTGTCTGTCATATATTTGTCCTTTCCGGTTACTTTATCTGCAACTGTCTGCTGCCTTTACAGTTACCTTTCTCTTACAATCCAAAACTCTACTTTCATGGCTCTTCATAGGTAAGCTCTGTTTCTGCCAGAGACAGTGCCTCTTCAATAACCTGATCCATATCCATGTAGCGATACATGCCAAGTCTTCCGCCAAAGATCACATTCTTCTCTTCCAGTGCGCGACGTTCATATTTGTCAAACAGTTCACTGTTCTTCGGGTCATTGACCGGATAGTACGGCTCTTTGCCTTTCTCCCATGCTGCCGGATATTCTCTGGTGATCACAGTCTTTGGCTGTGTACCAAATTCAAAATGTTTATGCTCGATGATCCTTGTATACGGAACTTCATAATCTGTATAATTGACAACCGCATTGCCCTGATAATTTCCCATATCCAGCACTTCTGTCTCAAATTTCAGTGATCTGTATTCCAGTTCTCCGTAACAATAGTCATAAAATTCATCGATCATACCTGTAAAGAGTACTTTATCTGCCTGTGCAGTCAGTTCTTCTCTGTTTGCAAAGAAATCTGTATTCAGACATACCTGTACACCCTCCAGAAGTTTCTTCACAATACGTGTATATCCACCTTTGGGGATTCCCTGATAAGGATCTTTGAAATAGTTATTATCATAAGTATAACGCAAAGGCAGTCTTTTTATGATAAATGCCGGCAGATCTTTACACTCCCTGCCCCACTGCTTCCTTGTATATCCCTCTACCAGTTTCTCATATACGTCCTGTCCAACCAGTGCAAGCGCCTGTTCCTCCAGGTTCTTCGGATGGGTAATGTGCATTCTTGCGATCTGTTCCTGTATCTTCGCTTTTGCCTCTGCAGGAGTACGTACTCCCCAGAGCTGATGGAAGGTATTCATATTAAACGGCAGATTATATAACTCATCCTTATAGACTGCGATCGGCGAATTTACAAAATGATTAAATTCTGCAAACTGATTGATATAATCCCACACCTGTTTTCTGGAAGTATGGAAGATATGTGCACCGTATCTGTGTACCTGGATCCCCTCTACTTCTTCTGTGTAAATATTACCGCCGATATGACCTCTCTTATCGATCACAAGGCATGTTTTCCCCCGTCTTGTGGCCTCATGTGCAAATACTGCACCAAAAAGGCCGGCTCCTACTATCAGATAATCATATTTCTTCATGTGCGACACCTTCTTCTTGTAATAATCAAGCGGATATTCGCAATCCGCTTCGCTACTTGCTCATAACCGAATAACTGCTCCGCAGTTTATCAGGAGAAGTTTCTACTTCTCCTGATACAAGTAAGTCCCTACACACTACTTATTACTTTTCGCAACTTTCACAAGGGACTTACTTGATTCAGTTAAAAAAGCAGTAACGCTTTTTTTGCGCTACTGCCATTATAACAAATTCATCCGAAAATGGATAGTCTTTCTATTCTATTATTTTCCTGTCACTTTATCAAACACATCTGTGATTTCTTTGGATGGTGCTTTCGTAGCCAGACTGAAGATAATGATCATCACAAGGCTGACAGCAAAACCTACAGCCAGAGAATAAAGTCCTGTATAAGAACCAAGAGTCTGTCCTGCTGCAAACGGTATATAATCCCAGACGATAACTGTCAGACCACCGGAAACAATACCTGCAACTGCACCTGCAAGGTTTGTTCTTCTCCAGAACAGTGACATTACCACAGTCGGACCAAACGCTGCACCAAGACCGGCCCATGCATTGGATACCAGTCCCATGATACTGCTGTTCGGATTCCACGCGATCACAAATGCCAGAACAGACACCACGATAACCGTAAATCTTGCAACTGCAAGGATTTCCTTTGAGTCTGCATCCTTCTTAATGAACTGATGATATAAATCCTCAGATGCTGCGGACGCTGTTACCAGAAGCTGTGAATCAGCTGTAGACATAATTGCCGCAAGAATACCGCAGAGGAAGATTCCTCCGATAAACGGAAGTCCCAGATGACTGGAAAACAGTTTATTGATCATCTCGATAAATACACTCTCTGAGGAAGATGCACCATTTTCACCAAGTACAGTCGGAAGCAGATATGCACGACCTATAATACCGATAAAGCACGCTGCTGTCAGAGAAAGGATATCCCACACGATTGCGATCGCACTGGATTTTTTTAATTCTTTCTCACTCTTTACAGCCATGAAGCGGGTAAGGATATGAGGCATACCGCAGTATCCAAGTCCCCATGCAAGCTGGGAAAAGATTTCAACAAATGTATATGGGCGCTCTCCGTTCTCAAAAGGATTCAGGAAAGCTGCTGCTCCACCCGGTGCTCCGCTCTGTGTCAGAAGATCACTCAGACTTCCGCTCAGTGTCAGATATGCAACCAGCGGAACGATCAGAAGACCGATCAGCATCAGTGTTCCCTGTACAAAGTCAGTTACGCATACAGCCATAAATCCCCCCATAAATGTATAGCAGAGAATGACTGCTGCACCAATTGCCAGAGCTATATGATAATCAATTCCAAATACTGTGTTAAAAAGTTTACCGCCTGCTGCCAGTGCAGAAGCTGTATAAACCAGGAAAAAGATTACGATCACGATGGATGAAAGCAATAACAGGATTCTCTTCTTATCCTGAAATCTGTTCTCAAAAAATGCCGGGATTGTAAGGGAATTGTTTGCTGCGATCGTATATTTACGAAGTCTGTGTGAAATACACACCCAGTTTAATACAGTTCCGATGAACAGACCTACAGCAATCCAGATCTGTCCTGTTCCCAGTGAATAAATTGCTCCCGGAAGTCCCATTAAGAGCCATCCGCTCATATCTGATGCCTGTGCTGAAAGAGCAGCTACCCATGCATTCAGTCCACGTCCGCCCAGAAAATAATCTTCCGAGCTGCTTGTTTTTTTCATATAAACCACACCAATGACTATCATAAGTAACAGATAGGCAACAAATGCGGACAATATGACCATTGTTGTACCACTCAAATTTACTCCTCCTTTTTTCTTCTTTTTTTCATACACTCTGGATTTGTCAAAGTATGTTCTGTTTCCTTCACATATTTATCCAAAAACAGAATACAGTCATTTTATATACTGCAAAAAGTAACCGGGTACCACTTCTGTACCCGGCTACTTTACCACATTACCTTAGCATCACGCAAGTGTATTTCTTGTTTTTCGACATTTTTCCGCCATTTTATGGAATTATTACTGTTACCGTCCGGCAAAGACCTTCACAGTAACTGTTTTATATTTTTACACCCAAACAGGTACTCTGTCAATCAGAAATTTATCTGTTTCTGTCTGCCAGCCTGTTTACATTCTCTTTTTGCAGTATGTTTTCTGCCTGCCAGAGCGTGTCTGAAAAATGCTTTACGCAAGATGTGCGTCACAATTTGTGGGAGATTTTGTTCGGATGAGGGCGTCGTAGCGGGCTACGACAACCGAATTCGGACAAAATATACCGCAAAGTGGGGCGTGCAGATTGCGGGAATGATTTTTCAGACACGCTCCAGGGCTTTATCTTTTTTCAGATAAACATTCTTAATATAGGAAATCAGTACCTCTTCCCCATGATCATTAAGTATCCGCAGCAGTCCCTCCAGATCTCTCTTTGTCTTCGGATGGATAAACCACAGCTTTTCCTTACCTTTCAGATAATAGTCCAGCGGCTGATGCTGATCATACTTATCCCCCAGATAATTTCTGGAAGCACTGATCCTGTCCATCACCATTTCCGCAATATATTTACGGGGCATGGGCACACCATTGATGATATGCTCATCTCCCGGTGCATAATCTACCCAGTACTCAAAATGATGTTTGTTGCGCCCTTTATGATGAAGCCAGGATTTTGATATTCCTGTATCTTCTCTTTCTGCATTGTTGGGACTTCTGTCTCCCTGATAGTATTTACATCCAACCAGAAATTCCACAGGTGCATATTTGGACAGGTCATGAAGCAGTCCCTGTTTATACATACCAGCCCGGAAACAGTAATGCATAACCAACAGCTTATGTCTGGTTATTGTTTTAAAGTGCAGCCACGGATGCATCTTTCTTCTCCTCCTCTACAGCCATCAGCACCACGATCGTACGCGGTGTGACCTTCAGCTTTTTACTATAAGTTTCCTGTTCCTGCTCCAGGAAACCATTCTCTTTCACAGCACTGGTATCAATCACTTTCTTCCATTTTCTGTATCCTGCCAGATTAGGAAGCGCAAAAATACGATCTTCCCAGTGAAAGTTATATGCAACGTATATGGAAGCATCCTCGCTGCCGTCTGCCCGGTGCGCATAGGCGCCACAATACATAATTCCAAGCAGTCTGGATGTGTTCTCAGAATTCATATACCATGCGCGTTCTCCATGAAGGGAAACATCCGGCAGTCCCCTGGTCTGATAATCCACTCCGTACATTTCTCCCGGAACATGAAGAATCGGATGTTCTTTCCGGAAAGCAATGGCATTCTTTACAAACTGAAACAGGGATTCATTTTTCTTCAGTGCTTTCCAGTCAATCCATCCAACCTGATTATCCTGACAATAGGCATTATTATTTCCGTTCTGTGAATTTCCAAACTCATCCCCGCCATAGATCATAGGAACACCCTGACTGAGCAGCACCATAAGAAAAGCATTTCTGATCTGACGTTCTCTCATCTGTCTGATCTGCAGCCTTCTGCTTGGCCCTTCCACGCCACAGTTCCAGGAATAATTATAACTGCTGCCATCGTGATTATTCTCCTGATTTGCTTCATTATGTCTGTAATTATAGGTCACCATATCATTCATGGTAAAGCCATCCTGACAGGCCATATAATTAATGACTGCATAGATATTTGGATTCCTTCTGATATGGTAAGCAGCCGCTGAGACCATATCCTCGTCACTTTTCAGAAAACGGCGCATATCCTGCAAAAATCCCGGATTATACTGTGCAATACATTTGTCTTCCGGTTTCTTCTTTTTTCGGATCTGGCTCTCATCAAAATCGTGAAACATCAGCCGGGTATCACTTAAAACCCCGTCATGCATCAGCAATTTGGCAGAAACTCCCTCACCCAATACATGAAATCCGTCTACATGATAGTAAAGCTTCCAGAACTGCAATGCCCTGAGTGCTGTCACAGGATTACATTCTCGTGAAAAATACATTTCCATGATACAGGCAATTCCGGCCTGATGCAGTTTTTTAATGAATGTTTTAAACTCTTTCTCCGGATCATCTGTTGCACAGTAAGATCTCTTGGGTGCAAAATAATAGCCATACATATATCCCCAGAAATTAACACGTCCCTGTGTATGCTTCTCAGATACCATTTTCTCAGATTCAGAATTCTTACAGGTACCGCTTTCCATAAATTCATATGCAGGCATCAGTTCAATTGTATTGATACCAAGCTCTTTCCAGTACGGGATCATTTCCTCCAGTGCCTGAAAAGTTCCCTTTGTACCGGTTATCGTCCGATTCGCTTTTGTATATCCGCGCACATGCAGTTTATAAAGGATCATTTCGTGATATGGAATAGCCGGATTTTTGTCGTTCTCCCAGTCAAAAACTTCTTTTTTAAGAAATCCTCCCCTGACTTTGTGCGGATTCGTACTCACCTCTGCACCAAAGCGTTCCCGTCCCAGAATCCTGTACGCACAGGGATCAGTATACACCTTTCCATTTATCAGAAAATTGTACTCGTACTCTTTCAGATTAAAATCCGGAATATACATTGCATATACATTTCCGGTTCTGTTTTCTTCTGTAAAAGGAATCTCCACATAAGGTTTTGCTGATCTCTTTTTGTAGAGAATCAGAGATGCTCTGCTGTCTTCCGGTACCTCAACTGCAAAATTACAGCCATCTGCCAACGGATTTGCACCAGGCACAAGAGCCAGCCCCTTTTCTGTTTTCATCTTTCTGCTCTCAGCCATCTCTTTCTCTCCTTCATATTTTTTCTTGTTGCTCATTATACTTTTCAGAAACACTATACAACGCTATAATGTAATCTGAAGTTCTACCGGACAATGATCGGAACCCATAATTTCAGAATGGATTTCTGCGCCTTCAAGCTTATCCTTCAACTGTGGAGACGTGATAAAATAGTCAATTCTCCACCCTGCATTCTTCTCTCTTGCTTTAAATCTGTAAGACCACCAGGAATATCTGCCCTCTACATCCGGATAAAAATAACGGAATGTATCGATAAATCCACTCTCCAGCACTTTACCAAAGCATGCTCTCTCTTCATCTGTAAATCCGGCATTTTTCCGGTTGGTCTTAGGATTCTTCAGGTCGATCTCCTGATGTGCCACATTGAAATCCCCGCAGCAGATCACAGGCTTACTTTCCTGCAATTTCAACAAGTATGCCAGAAAATCCTCTTCCCAGTGCATACGGTATTCCAGTCTGCGCAGTTCACTCTGGGAATTTGGTGTATATACAGTCACCAGATAAAATTTTTCATATTCCAGGGTGATCACACGCCCTTCTTTGTCATGTTCCTCAATTCCAATTCCATACGCCACAGACAGTGGCTCTTTCTTTGTAAAAACAGCAGTTCCGGAATATCCCCGTCTGTTGGCATAATTCCAGTACTGATAATATCCCGGAAGTTCCAGCTTCACCTGCCCCTGCTGGCATTTCGTTTCCTGCAGGCAGAAAATATCCGCATCAAGTGCTGCAAAGCTCTCTTCAAACCCTTTGCCAATGCATGCACGTATACCATTTACATTCCATGAGATTAATTTCATAATCAACTGATCCCCTTTGTTTTCTTATTAGCCCTGTTCAGCATTTGCTAACGATTCTCCCCTGAACGCTTCTGGTCTATTATAGCACGTTTCATGACTGTAAAAAACCTCTTTTTCTCCGGTTTCTGCTCATTGCATTTTTTTCCGGTTTCTGCTACAATGAACTGACATCAGATAAACATAGTCCCTGATAAATAAGAAAGAATGAGGAATATAAAATGAGTGACGAATTTACAGCTGGCGGATGTAACCCGAGTGACTGCGCTTCCTGCGGTGGTGGATGCAGTTCAGCCGGCGGATGCGATCCTGTTGAAAACCACAAGACAATCACCCTTACCATGGAAGACGATACAGAGGTAGAATGTGCGATCCTCACCGTTTTCCCGGTAGATGCGAAGGAATATATCGCACTTCTCCCACTTGATGAGAACGGTCAGAATGAAAGCGGCGAGGTTTACCTCTACGCATTTGCCCGTACTGAGAGCGGTGATCCGATGCTTTCCAACATCGAAAGCGACGAAGAATATGCAAAAGCCGCAGTTGCTTTTGACACAGTGCTTCAGAATGCAAAAGATTCAATGGAAAAAATTGATTAAGATCAAAGAACAATTATAGCAATTCCGGTATTTTATGGAATTGCTATAATTATTTTACCAAAATGTTACTGTTCACTCCGTTCACAGTAACACCAAAACACCTCTCAGGATAACTTCTAACCAATAGTTAATAGACATCTCCTTGTTCCAACTGTATACTGGATATAAAGATTATATTTGTGGCCAGAATCTATTCTGTCCCGGATCACTGTATCAGAAAATCCATATACACCCAAATATTCAAAACAAGGAGGGCTTACATAATGAAAAAGAAAAAATTTCCGGTTTTTATTCTATGCTCACTTCTAACCCTTACCAATGTTCAGACACCATGGGCATTTTCGGATGAAGCACCCGATGATCCGGTATTTTCGGATGAATCGGTCGATGATCCGGTATTTCCGGTTGAACTGCCCGACGATCCGGCATTTTCTGACGAAATCACTCCTGATGAAGCAACATACGCCAAAGACACTGCAGATATATCTGCTTCCGGAAATTCCATTCCGATCACTGCTGACAGTGGATTTGCAGACCCTGTTTTCCAAAAATGGATTTCCGAAAACATTGATACAGATCGCAACGGGCTTCTCTCTGACGAGGAAATCTCCATGTGCACAGAAATCAGTATTCCTTCCATGTCAGTCGATTCCCTGGAAGGCATCGAATATTTTTATAATCTGAAAACCCTGGACTGTTCTGACAATGAACTGCTGTTTCTCGATGTATCAGCCAACACAGTTCTGAAATCTCTGAACTGCTCACACAACAATCTGCTCAGTCTGGATTTCTCCTCATGCAAAAAACTGAAAGATCTTGACATCTCCTTTAACAACTGTGGGAGCAACAGTTCCATCAGTCTTCCCAAAAGTTCTTCTGTGGAGAAATTAAACATCTCTTCTGTTGTTCTTGATGATTTTGATTTCTCCCGTTTTTCCAGACTGAAAGAACTGGATTGCAGCAACTGTAATCTGCGCACTCTTAAACCTGCATCTATGCCATCACTGGAAAAGCTTATCTGTTCCGGCAATCTCCTGGATACCCTGAACTTAAGCCGTCTTTCCGGTTTGAAATATCTGGACTGTTCTTCCAACAGTATACAGACTCTGAAACTGCCGGACACCAGATCACTGAATACCCTTTACTGCCAGAATAATCTTCTCACTAAACTGAACCTCTCCGGTTTTTTATCACTGAAGAAACTGAACTGTTCCGACAATAAGCTGTTGGAGCCTGATCTTCGCGGTTGCTTTCCCGAGGAACTGATCTGCAATGATAACGTGATCCGCACTCCTATGGAATTTTATGATCTGTCTCAGTTCGCTTCACCTGAAGATATCACCATAATGGAAAATGGCATGATCGACACCTCTTACCGGCTGACTGCTATTAATAAATTAAACCCTGTAAAAATCCGCCGCAGATTTACCAGTGCCGGCACAGAACAATATGGCACACAGATCATTTACATTGGATATCTGCTTGAAAATGATTTCCGATCACCTGCATTGTTTCAGCAAATGCAGCAGAACTATCCACTGACAGACGATCATATGCTTTCCCGCGAATATCTGAAGGAAGTTTCTTCCCTTTCCTTTGACGAAGATTTTCCGTTATTTCCTTCAGATCTGGCCTATTTTACAGGACTGAAAAGTCTGAGATGTACGGATCTTCCTCAAATCACCGAACTGGATCTCAGCAGAAATCCGGAACTTACCGAACTGATCTGTATTGGAACAGGTATCCGTTCTCTGAACCTTACCTCCAACAAAAGCCTGGAATCTGTTCAGCTGTGTAACAACAGCCTTTCCTCATTAAATATAACCGGACTTACGTCACTTTCCAGCCTTGACTGCCGCTTTAATTCTCTGGTCAGCGTTGATACCACAGGCTGCACTGCTTTGAAGGATAACCTGTTCTTTCCGCAGCATACATGCACCGTCAATGCTGATCAGGCAGGAAAAATTTCGTTCGACCAACTGGGAAATTTCCATCAGCAGCTGGATACACCGGCAGCAATCCTCGCAGGCGATGAACTTCTGTACACACCCGGAGATGACTTCTTTACTCTTTTAAGTCCTGCCGTAACCATGACGGAAGCATCTTTTTCCATTATGGATACCAATACATGGCAGATTCTCGGAACCTGCCGGATGACCATAAACATTGAATCAGGAACTCCTGTCACTCCTGAAAAACCGTCATTAAAAAAAATCAAATCCACTCATGAGGTTACCATCACCTGGAAAAAAGCAAAGAATGTCAGTGGATACCGGATTCTCCGCAGAGAAAAGAATAAATCAGAGGCTTCATGGAAAGCAATCGCAACAGTTTCCTCTTCCCGTACCTCCTATACAGACAGTACCGGACTGATCAAGAAATCCTACCTGTATACAGTGCAGTCCTACACTTTCCGGAACGGTAAGAAAATCTACAGTAAATATAACACCAAAGGCCTGACCGGTACAGCAAAACTCAAACGCCCTGCGGTTAAAAAACCCCAAAAAGATGTTGTCATAAATCTTATGTGGGACGAAGTTCCGGGTGCCGATGGCTATCGCATCTACCGCCGCAGGAAAGGTATCTCCAAATGGACAAAACTGGGAGATATTGAATTTTCCGGGTTGTATTACACAGACGAAACTGCTGTTCCCAAAACAGTCTATGATTATGCAGTCCGCCCATACCGTAAGCTTGGCAGCAAAATTTCTCTGGGTGATTACAGCTCCACCGGATACGTCTGCCAGACTGCAATTCCAAAGGTCAGCCTGACTTCTGTCACTGAGCAGGATGGCGGCGTCACAGTAAAATGGAAACACCAGCCTTATGTCACCGGCTACTTTATTTATCGTGCAGACGATCAGAACAGTAAATACTGTAAAATTTCAGATACACCAAACGGTCCTGATTCAGAGGAATACTATGCATATTATGAACCAGTGCCATTCGGCTCCGTAAATCCATTATATAAAGTTCGGGCATACGTCCTTATCGGTAAGAAATATTACTATGGACCATATTCCAGAGCACTGGCTCTAAATCCGTACTCCGATAATCTCAATGCTCACGATTTTTCGGAATTCCACATGGGTTACCAGTTAAGCAACAGTTCTTCCTCCACAGGTTTTGACCGTAACTATGATGACGGTGGCAGTTTTTCCATGGCTGCCGCCTATCTTACACGCGGATCCGGTCCTGTATACGAATGGCAGGCTCCTTACGAAAATATCTCATCAGCATCCTATGACTCATTCACACCTGCGCTTAGAGTAAATGAGATTATGTTTATTCCCCAGCGAAAGAATGCATTAGATAATCAGGCAATCAAACAGGCAATTATGAATTACGGTGCAGTATCTGCATCCTATCTCTCCGTTGACGAATACTACTCCAATGATCAGATTTCCTTCTGCCTTCCCGACGATTACGATGCAGGAAGGGCTCCTGCCGGTTCTGCACCTGTCATATCCACACAACATGCTATTGCTATTGTAGGATGGGATGATGATTACGCAAAAGAAAACTTTCCGGTCCGGCCGGCCGGCAACGGTGCCTTTCTTTGTAAAAACAGCTGGGGAAAAGATTTCGGGGACAATGGATATTTTTATATTTCCTATTACGACGGCTTTCTGGGTATGCAGGAGTTCTCCATGGCATTCGGAAAGATTTCCTCTGATAACACCTGTAACCGCATTTATCAGTATGATCCTTTAGGTGCCACCACTGCTTTCGGTTATAATGATGAACTGTACTGTGCCAATGTATTCCCTGAAAACGGACAGAAATTAGCCAGGAAAGAGCAGCTTGGTTCTGTCTCCTTCTATACCTATGATAATAATTATAACTATGAAGTTTATATTGTTTCTTCCTTTAAGAATCAAAACTCCTTTCAAAAGCTTCCTTCTCCTGCTGCCCGGGGAAACTGCCGGTATGCCGGATATCATACGGTAGATTTTTCCAGACCTGTGACTTTAAAAGCAGGCACACGTTTTGCTGTAGTCATAAAGTTATGGAGCAGCACAGGTGCAAAAACGTATTTCGAGGCTCCTCTGAACGGTACCAGTTCCAGAGCCACTGCTTCTGACGGAGAAAGTTATATCAGCCATCATGGGGATATATGGACGGATTTTAACACCTATCTGCCAAACACAAATGTGTGCATCAAAGCATTTACCAATGGTAAAATCACAGAAAATGTCCCTGCTGCCGGTTCAGACGGTAAAGATATTTCCTGTGAAAGCTACTCCGCTGAGGAACTGAAAGAACGAGGATTTCTCCTCAATCCGGCTTATGAAGACGGAAGTTCAGATATGGTCTCTTCTGTAAGCACCGGAAACGCACCTTCAGCCTCTGCCCCTGTACTTCCTGCCGCCTATGACCTGCGTCAGAGTGGTCGTGTATCCCCTGTGAAAAATCAGGGGGAACAGGGATTATGCTGGACATTCTCCACTTACGCTTCGCTTGAGAGCTTTCTTCTTTGTTCCTGAAAAAAATCCTCTCCCGGAATATCTATGAACATTCATAAATATTTCCGGGAGAGGATTTTTTATAGTCATTTTACATTACAATCCCGTTGATCTCCACATTCGCATCTACGTCCTGTGTATAGTCAATATCACTGTAATGGAATCCGAACATATGATAGAAATCTTCCCAGTAGCCGTCAATGTCGCAATACTGATTTACTGTATCTGTAGTGACTGCTTTCCAGCATTTCTTTACTTCTTCCTGAATCTCAGGGAGCAGTTCGTAATCATCCATACGGATAAATCCGTTTTCATCTGTCCGGAAACCTTCCGGGGTATAGAGTTTCTGTGTAAAAAGCCTTGCAATCTGCTGAATACAGTTTTCATGATTTCCAGCCCTTTTCATAACTTTATAAAGAATAGCAAAATACAGCGGTACAACCGGAATAGCTGCACTTGCCTGAGTTACCAGACCTTTGTTTACAGAAATTACTGCGCGGACATCCGGATGTGCCTGATTAATCTCTGACATTGTTTTCTGTAAGTGCTGTTTGGCAGTTCCAATGGTTCCATGATAGTAGATTGGATAAGTCAGTTCCGGTCCGATGTAGGAATATGCTACGGTTACTGCATTCTCAGTCAGTACATCTGCTGCTTTCAGCGCATCAATCCAGTCTGCCCAGTCTTCGCCGCCCATAACTTTGACTGTGCTTAAAACCTCTTCTTCAGTAGCCGGTTCTACTGTTTTCTCTGTAATCTCATTATTTCTCAGATCCAGACTCTTCTCTGTAAATGGCTCATCTGTAGTTTTCAGACAGGAAGACCAGGTCTTTCCTTCTGCATCTGTACGTCTCGGTGCTGCCAGGCTGTAGACTACCAGGTCCACTTTTCCAAGATCCTGTTTGATCAGTTCAATCGCCTTCTCCTTGATTTCCTTTGAAAAAGCATCTCCGTTAATGGTCTTTGCATAAACACCTTTCCCGGAAGCCAGTCTGTGAAACTCTGCTGTATTATACCATCCGGCAGGGGGACACCAACCCGGTTGCCCATGCTCTGATGCAGCATTTCGGCTCGCTCCATGCCGTCCTTGAGGCGACGGCCGATCAGCTGTGCGAGGTGGAGGGTGTCGGTCCGCGCACGGCCGAATATCTGTCGCTCATCAGCGCGAGCATGCGCCGCTATCAGGCCGACCGCATCCGGGCACGGAACAGCGTGGTCTGGCTGAACGACCCGGATAAGATCGGAGCGTTCTTCGTTCCGCGCTTTGCCGCGCTGCATACGGAATCGCTCTGCGTTGCCTACGTCGACAGCAGCTGCCGGCTGATCCGCTGCGACGATCAAAGCCGCGGCAGCACCTCCAAGGTGCTTCTCGATCCGGTAGCCATCCCGCGCAGCGCCGTTATGTGCAACGCTGCCGGGGTTGTGCTCGCGCATAACCATCCGAACGGTGAGGCTCGTCCTTCGCGCGAGGACATTAGCGCTACACAGATGCTTGTCGCGCGGCTTGCTCCGCTCGACATCGCGCTGGTCGATCACTGCATCGTTGCACAGGACAGCTACTACTCGATGGCGCGCGGCGGTGAGCTTCATCTCATGATGCACGGCCGCCGGGGCTGATTTTTTTAGAATATCCTTTCGAAAAGCGGCAGGCGAGAGCCTGCCGCTTTTCAATTTGTCATTAAGGCTCATTGCCGCGCTGTCGGCGCTGACGCACGAAATAGCACTCGGGGAGAGAAGAACTTCCGGTCTCCCTGCGTTCTGCATTCGTCAGCACGCAGACTGCCGGGATCACCAAAGGTCAAGCGACGCTTT
>ENA-OROL01001807-OROL01001807.1-human-gut-metagenome-genome-assembly--contig:-NODE-1807-length-16319-cov-2.904144_pt1 | contig 16319 bp, 30 predicted proteins | sample MGYA00242128_ERZ509048 | MGnify/ENA primary metagenome ERZ509048 (study PRJEB26280, sample SAMEA2338750) | human gut metagenome | biome: human gut; feature: human-associated habitat; material: faeces...
GTGTCCTGGGTAAGATATAGCGGCGTTTTCGCCACTGCTTCCGACAGCTTTTTTATACAGGTAAAGTAGGTTGCTTCCTTCATTGCCGCCGCTGGTTGGTCTTCTTCTATCCCGAAAACCTTTAAAAAAAGCTTTTCTTCGTCCGTAAGTCGCGGCGTATCGTCTACTTCTTCGCTTCTTTTTTCCAAAAAATCCAAAAACATTAACTTTTACCACTCCTTACTATCATAATCGCGACTGCTGCCAGCTCAGCAGCTAAAACATACATACCGATATGCGGGTTTATGTCGTATGTCGTCCCAAACACTACCGCCATAGCTGCCAATAATAGCCCGTCTGCGATCACTATTTTTTTCTTTATGTTTTTTAACTTCTTAAGCATATTTTTTCCTTCTTACATCGCGTCCAGGTATTCCACCGGGTTATAGTGTTCAATACCATTTTCTTCGATGCACAATAGCAAGCCCATAAGCATAGCTATTACACCGTCGATTTTAAATTTACTTTTCTTCTTGCTGTACTTAACTCCTAACATTTCGTCGTAAACTGCTATACAGTTCTTCGCCATGAATCGGAAGCACTCATTTTCTGCAATAATCAGCCTTTCGTCTACTAATAGGTTCTCAAAATCGTTAATAACCTGTGTCATGGTCTTAGTTCCCTGTCCTATCGGGATAACGTCCCAGCGGTCTTCTAATCTGTTTATGATTGTTGTACTTCCCCACTGGTCGAAGCCTATCTGTTCTATCCTGTATTTTTCGTCCAGTTCTACCGCATGGTCTAAGAAGCGTTCAAAATTTACATATTTTCCGTCTAAAGCTATCAAATCGCCTTTTTTTATCCAGTATTCATAAGGGTTATTGTCCTTATGCTGCCTGTATGCTACCGTTTCTTTCGGCGTATACAGGTACGGTACTACGATAAATCGCCCGGTTGTCTCTTCATAAAATACCAGGACAAAGCCCGTAATATCATTTTTACTTGATAAATCCAAGCCACCCCAGCACTTCCAGCCTTCTAGGTCTTTCGTGTCTACCTTTTTCGTACACAAGTCCCACAAATCCATATTTATAGCACCTTTTTCATGGTCTAACGCTACGTGCTGGTTCAAAAACATACGCCTAAACATATTTTCCTGTAAAGGCATAAGTCTTATACGCTTTGCAAAGTTCGCCAGGTCTTCCAGTTTCCTAAATACTCCTAACGCCGGGTTTGATTTATACCATTGTGTTTCGTCCTCTACATTACAATCCTTATCAGCTTCGTAAATCCTGTAGTAAAAGCTCGGGTCGTTCACTTCCCCGGCTTCTATTTTCTTCGCCATAGTGTAAAGCTGCATTTCCGGGTTTGCCGGGTCTTCTCCGCTGGAAGCCGTTGTAATTGTCATTATTAGCGGCTCGTCCCATGCTCCTTGCCCCGTTCTTAACTTTCCATACATTTCGTCGTTTTTTGCCTGGTGTATCTCGTCCAGGACGGCTACATAATCATTAAAACTGTCGGCGTTGTCTGCATCTGACGACAGCACCATAAGCTTATTACCGTTATCTTTTCGTATAATGGTTTTCGTACTGCTTGTAATCTTGCAGTAGCGACGTAGTGTCTTATTTGCTTTTATGAAATGCTCTACCGTTCCGTACAGCTCGCCCGCCTGTTTGGTTGTATTTGCCGTTAAAATAAAAAGCGCGCCGAAGATATGCCGCTGGCAGAAAAATAGGTACACTACTATAATCGCCGCTAGAAATGATTTACCATTTTTACGCGGTATATTTATATGTGCTTCTCTATGTTTTCGCTTACCGTCTTCCCTTCGCTTCACACATAGTATTTCTGTTACTATTTCAAACTGAAATTCTAATAAGTCAAAGTTTCGGCTTGCTCCTCTGTCATTAGTCAACTTCGACACGAACTTAAATACTTTCTTTGCTTCCTCTACATCGTAGTAGTATTCTTCCGTATCCCACTTCTTTTGTAACTTCTCCAACCAGGCAGCTAAAAGCAATTCCTTGTTAATCATGTGCTATCATTCCGTCCAGCTCTGCGTCTATGCCGCTTTCGCCTTGTGCGCTCTCTGCTTTCATTCTTTGTCGCGCTGCTGGTGTTAATCCTAATTCTTTCGCCCAGGCTCTCATTTCTGTCTGTGCTTTGTTTGCTATACTTACCTCTGGTCTTTGTTGCTCGTATCCGTTATCGCCCACTTCCATACTGTACCCTTTTTCATCTATGATCTGTTCGCATTTCTGCCACTTTGCATAGTTCGTGCAATATGCTTCTAGGGCTTTAAGGTCTTTGTCTGTAAATTCTTTTTCTTCTTCTGCGAAGATTTTCGCTATCCTTCGCCACTCTTTTTTAGCCGCATCACTTAGCCACTTCGGGCAAGGCTTCGGCTTGTTTTTTTCCGTCTTTTTTTCTTCTTTTGCCATACTGCCACCTTCTCAGACACCCCCCTATATAAAAAATCGGCGTTTTTTTTCACAACAGATTGAACTCGGGACTTTAAAAAGGCTTTAAAAACTTTTTATATCCCCCCACTGTCTCCGAACTCACGCCGGAAGCGCTGTAGCATATCGTAAAGCGTTCGCTGCATCTTCTTTTTTGCCATGTAGCCGCGATCATATTCTTTATGTATGCGTCTATGGTTCGCTTCGCTCAACCCTATTACATTGTCTCTATCAAGTCTTCTATGCCATGCTTCTACTATCTCTTCTATGTGGTGGTACTGCTCTGCTTCTATAATCTTTCCTGTGGTATAGTATTCAAATATATCTATACCAAACTGCGCCGCTGCCTGGCTCGTTCTGAATCCTTCCCATGGCTTGCTATTATAAAACTGCTGCCGCCGGGCTTCCTCTTCGTTCTCCATACGCTTACGCTTATATTCTCTGTACTTCTCTTTATCCGTGTTCCTGTGTCTATCACAGTACTTAGTCCCAGCATCTACTACCTTGTGGCAGCCCGGGTAACTACATAACTTCTTTAGCATATTCTCTTTCTTCTTTCATAGTGCCGCCCTGGATTTCATGCGGCACTTGGGAGGGTTCACACAAACAAAAAAGAAGAACCAGGCAAAGGGTGCTTTCCTTTACCTAATTCTTCTTGCGTTTGTACTTATAGATTACCATAAAGTTTTCTATGTTTCAATTCCTTTTTGCCGTGTTCCCGCTATACTTTGCTTAGTTTTGCTACCGTTTTTTCTTGTGGCTGGCAGTCCATGTATTCTCTTCCAGTTATTACTCTTGTCCTGGTTCTCACATAACAACTGCTGCCGCTGCCTGGCTCGTATGATCTGCTTTTGTCTGTCTCGTATTTCCCGCTGTCTTAATTCCTTCTTTGCTTTCTTGTTTCCGAAGCTTGCCCGCATTATCAATAACACTTCCTGTAGACTCATCATTATTGTATTGCCTATCTTCGCTATGCGCTCTCCTGTAGCCGCTGCATATATGTAACCGTTCCGTACTTCCGTCACGCTGTTAAGCGCGCTTCGTAACGCCTTCCCGTTGCTTCTACCGTATACTATCATTCTTTCTTTTCTCCTACTACTTCTAGGTTAATAGGTTCTATCATATCGTCCAGCATAGCATAGTAAGGCTTCTTATTCCCTGGTGCTGCTTTCAGATTCACATAACGGAAGTGTACAAAATAGGCGTACATATCGTCCGTGTTCGGCAGCTTCCGTATTTCCTTTACTGTACCTATCTTTCCCAGGATATGCTTAATATGTTTCTGTCTTACGCCTACTTCCTTAAGCCTGGCTTCGCTGCATATCACTTTTACTCTTTGTCCTTTAGTAATCATAGTCCTCTTCCTCTCCATCTTCCGGCTCGCAATATTCACACATAAAACAAGTTTTACATTCACATTCCGTTACAAGTGTTGTTGTGCTTTTATACCTTTCGCACCACATTGTTATTTCCTTTCCGTGTCAGATTCTGACACCTTTTATTTTTCTTCTTTGCCTAAGTATTCCTCTATATTCATTTCTCCCGGTAAGTCAGCTTCCTTTTTTTTCTTCTGGTCTTACTTTTATTCCCAGGATACACCAGCCTTCTTCTAAGCCGCTGTAATCTTCCAGCATATAGATAATATCCGCTTTTATCTCTCTTCCTGTATTGCGTCCGTCTTTGAACTCCATAAGCTCTAATACGTCGCCTTCCTTGTATCCCCGGTCATTCTTCCGAAGTTCAAAGCTTTTCTTGCCGCTTGCCACATCATCAAAGTACATAGCCGCAAGCCGTATAATGTGTGTCTTTTGTTCTGCTGCCGCCGCTTCGCTCGGTAGTGTCTCCATTTTCTTATCATCGGACTGCTGCCGTAGCTTCGCTTTTGTATTTCGGTCTATTGCTGTTTGTTCTTCCTCGTACCTTTGTTCCTCTGTTTTCTCTGCTTCTGCCTTATTCGTGTACTTATCGCACTTTTCACAAGTTCCCGTTTTTACGTTGCACTCACTGTAGTATAGGCAAGAATAGCATAAGCTTGTAATGCTTTCCGGGTGTGCTGGCTCGTAATCGTCGCCCGGCTTCTTTTCCGCTTCTTTCTTCTCTCGTTCTTCTTTTACCATTTCCCGAACGTCTTTACTTAACAGCTCTCCATTTTCAATAACTTCATGCTGTTTTTCTTCCGGCAGCCTGGAAGTTTCATACGCTGTAGAAAAGTTTATTTTTCCGTCCTTAAATGCTTCCTTGCCTTCCTCGCACAAATTATTGTTAATGCTGTTGATCTGATTTATTTTACCTGTAGACTTCCCGGTAGCACTTGCTATATAGTCTCTCATTTTTCCCTCTATAACCAACTCTCCGGCTTCCTTGGCTTGTTCCAGGTACTTTTTAAACTCAGCTACGCCGTTTGTTAATTCCCAGTCGCTAAGCTGTCTATTGAAGATATTTGCGCTATGAAGTGTCAGCATAAATAAGCTTTCGCTCATTTCCTTTATCTTGCAGTCCACAAGCTTAAATTCATCATGCCCTCGTTCGATATTAAGGACTGCTGCCGCTGTACGTCTATGTCCTACTATTATTCTGTCCTGTCCATCTACGCGCCCTACTATGATTTCCTGTAGCTGTCCAACTAAAAGCATATTGTCCGCCAGTTCTTCTATATTGTCCTGGCTGTATTTGTTATGCTCTGACGGAATCAGTGTACGCGGGTCTAAGCGTACCTTTCTATAATCCTTTGCGAAAATAATATTTTTCTTACTGTTCGCGTTAAGTCTATCGCTTATGCCAATCTTTCCCATTGTTCTATCTCCTTTCTTCCGTACCTAAAATTTAAACTTTCTAGCTTCTTTCTCCCAATCAAAGCCCGTATAAGCTATACATCTTTTGCAATTTTCCATAATATCAAAGCCTAAACATTTTTCGTCTTCGTCTTTTCCTGGGTGTCCTACCGTCTTAATCAATCCGCATTTTCTTTGTCTTTCTGCTATACGGCACTCTTTGCACATTACGCCTTTCTTTCCAACTGTCGCGCCTTCTATCCTTGCGTAGTGTGTCGCCCAGGCTTTGCTTACTCCTGTTCCTGTGCTACTCCAACCTATTATATTTTCTTTGCACATATCACACGTTACTAGCGTTTTTACTTCCCTGTATATCCCCATACATTAGCCCCTTTCTACATCTTTTACCTTCTTTATTTCCAGCCACAAGCCTTTTTTTCCGTCCTTCTCGTATAGGAAATCTGTATCATACCCTTGTCGCTGTAATATATTATGCGTCTCTACTAAGTCGTCTTTATCTGCGCATTTTATTGTATCTCCTACTTTTAACATCTTTATATCCTCTTTCCCATGTACTCTAATACCAGGTTCTTATAATCTCTTGTCGCCGCGCTTCTCGGTGTAGTCTCTAACAAGCTCTGCCCGTTCTCATACGTCCAGGCTGTTACTTTCTTGCTATGTCTAATATGTGTAGTAAATACGTCGTATTTGCTGTTCCTTAAGACTTCCTCGCCTTTTATTACATCAATATCTTTCGTATACATTGTTACCAGGCAGCGCACGCTTTCCAGTTTTTCGTTATATGGTCTAATTTCCTGTATAATGTCGTCTAGCTCTTCCATTCCGTCTAAAGCGTTCTTGTCTGCCTTAATCGGTATAATAATGTCTTCTGCTGCTGCCAATGCGTTAAGTACTTCTATCCCTACGCTCGGGTGGCAATCAATAATACAGTAGTCGTATTCTTCTTCCACCTGGTTTAAGATATTTCTTATTCGCCCTATCTGGTCGCTGTCTTTATCCGTTATAAGGTCGTCTGCTGCCGCGATCATGTTCATATTTGCCGGGATAATATCTAAGCCCCAACGCCCACTCGGTATAATTACCTCTTCCGCTGATAGCATCGGATTTCTAAGTACGTCTTCCATACTCGGCTTATCGTAACTGTGCTTTCCGAAGAATTTAGTAACTGCTGCTTGAAAATCGTTATCTATCAGCAATACGTTTTTTCCGTGTGCCTGGCTCATAATCAAAGCCATGTTAATAGCTGTTGTACTCTTTCCAACTCCGCCCTTTAAGTTCACTACTGCTACTGTTCTCATTCGTTCTACCTCACTTTCTTTTATTTCACTTTCCACGCTGCTAAGCCCATATTTTCGACCATTAAGACACAGTAGCCATCTAACAAGCCTTCTATTTCTCTTTCTGTGCTGTATACCTGTACTGTAAGCTTCTTCCCGGTAAACTTCCCGTTATCTTCTTCCAGTAATATTAAAATATCGTCCGGCTCATATCCCCTGTCTTTCAATATCATGTATGTAGAGTAAGACTCTTCCAGTTCTGTAGCTGTACCCTTATCGCATTTTTCATAATATTTCTTGCCTATCTTTCTTTCGTCCGGCTCAATATGTAATTTTCCTCTTAACCATTCAATCGCCTTCATTTGTAAACCTTCCCTTTCTGCGGCGGCAGCTTCCCGCTCCGCCGCTGGTGCTTCGTTTCCGTGTTTCGTGTGTGACATATTATTTCCTTGCTTCGCCATATAACCATAAGCAGTTACAAGCTTTATCTTTTGTACTGTTTTTTACGTTGCTGGTAGCAGTCCCGGGCTTAACGCGTCGTCTATTGTCCTTCCCTGGCAGCCTTTGTTATTACATTCTCTACAATCTGCGCCACAAAAACCTATAAACCTCTTCTTATTCGCCCGTTCTGTAATCTTTGCTTTTTCCGGTGGGTATGTATCGCTTGCTATTTCTAAGCTGTCTATCGTCCCTTCCAGGTATGCAGTTATCACGCTTATAGCCGCTTCGCTTCCGTATGCTATTACAGCTTTTCCGCCAATTCCATTTATCGTATCTATAAACTTAAGCTGATTGTCCGAAGCTTTGTTATTTCCTACTTTCAGTTCTACATACAGATTGTTGTATTTTCCCGAAGCATACGGTAAGCAGATATCACTTACGCCTGGCTTCATTCCCTGGCGCTTAAGTTCTGCTCCGGCTCTTACGCTTCGCTTTCCTTCGTTTGCTGCATGGTACATAGCCTTAAGCTGTGGGTATTTCCCTTTTTGCCACCTCGCCCAGTCAAATACGTTTCTCTGTGCCTGGTCTTCTGATTCCGTCATATTCATGCTTATATGTCTTCTCCCGTGATTATCATTATCGCTACGCCTATAATAATTATGATTGCAAGCCACCACATAAACCCTACGGTTAGTGATGTTCCGATTTCCGCAAGTATAAGCGCTGCTTTATCTTTTCCTTCTAGCTTTTCTCTGTAGTACCCTTCCTCTACTTCTCTTATCTCTCTTCTCATATCGTCTATAAGCAGCCACAGCAGCGTAAATGCAGCAGCTACTACAAGCCCGGTAAGATAGATCGCTTTAATCATCTTTTTCCCCTTCTCTCTGTGCCTTCTCGCTTGCCTTTTCCGGCACTTTCGCAATATATGTACCTACTGCCTTTTTGATCTCGCCCGCCTTTTCTTCTGTGATATTCTTTCTATCTGTTTCTTCCTTAAGTACCGCTTCTAAACCTTGTCCAGTCAGCGCGATACCTTCCGCTAAGCCCTGTTCGTAACCATTGTTGTAACTTTTGTCCGTTACTCTCGTTAAGTACCCGTCTAATTCTTTGCGGCTCATTCTCTTAATTTTTCTTGCTAGATCTCTGTCGATTCCTAAAGTTTTTCCCATTCTAGTTCTGTCTCCTTCCAGGTTTGGTTGATTTTTACAAATGTGTAGGTAAAGAACGTATAACCTGTCTTTTCGTGTATTCCTTCCTGTACGCTGTCGCCGTCCAGTATGTATTGCTGTTCTAACTTCTTCGGAAGCCTTGCGATACGGTTATACCAACCCTTATCTTTTATCGGTTCTTTTCTTAGTACCTTCGGTTTCCTTAAGTTCCTTGAACTGTTCCAGCGTTTCCCTTGTAATGCTTCCGGGTCTCTTAACATTCCGTCGCTCTGCTTAATCAGATACGCCGCTAGTTTTGCGTACTGCCCTGTATCGTCTAATGGGTTATGGTGCGTTCTTCCTCTTCCCTTCCAGCATCTAACTATAGCTTGCTGGCTTATCTCTTCTGGTGTATTGATAACTAAGTGATGATGCAGCGCCCCTTTCTTCCCGATCTCCATTACGTGAATGTATTTGAACTGGATGCCGTGACGCTTGTACAGCTTTCTCATTTCTTTTAAAAAGTCGTCTGCATCTGCTCGCATCTGCTTTCTTCCGGCTGGTCTTCTCTCCTTTCTGTAATCTAGTACCAGGTGTGTATCTCCTTCCTGGAAGTTCTCATTTATCAGCCTTCTTAACTTTTTCTCTGCTGCCCTCTTATTCACTTTTATCTGTTCTTCTTTTGTAAGGTTCTGTCTCTTTCCCCTCTTTATTCCCTTCTTACCGTACCTACCGCTATAGTACTTCATTACCTCTATAGTCTTACCCGCTTGTACTACCTCTATGATGTATGGCATATATCCTTGCTCCTGTTCCTAAAGTTAATACTTTTATCAAGCTTGAAAACTGGTTAAACCCCTTGTATTTGCTGGGTTTCCAGTTGCTTTTTTGCCGGATATTTGCTATACTATCTTTGTGAGTTTAAGTACAGCTTTGTACGGCAAAGCCGCTAAGTTATTTCCCGATAACCTAGCGGCTTTTCTTTTTTTGTCTATCTTCGTTTTCGGGTGTATGTGCTTACGCTTCTTTCGTTAAGTCTGCTGCTACCATTTCGTATTTTTCAATACTCAACTCGTAGCACGTTCTTACTTCTGTTTTTTCATGTTCCAGCTCTTTTGTGTACTCTCTACTTTGTAAACGTCCCTGTACCTCGATACAGTCCCCTACTTTAAGATTCTCTGCTGCTCTTGCTGCTGTTCCGTTCCATGTGATCGCCGGGATATAATCACTTACGCCGCTTTCATCTTCTCGCCAGCACGCTAAAACCATATCTGTTATACGGATTCCTCGCGGCGTTGTCCGCATATCTCCAATTTTGCACACATACCCGGTCATAATTACGCCGTTTGTATCTCCTGTGTACTCTTCATCTGTGATCTCCTGGGCGCGTACCGAAATATGCAGCTTGCTATGCTCTTTTCCTTCTAAGTTGCGTGTTCTGATTCTTCCAGTAACCTTAAGTTTGATTTGTAAAATATCTTTGTTTTTGTCGATTGCTACCAGGCTTTCAAAAGCTGGCGTACCTTCTTCTACAATCACCTGGGTAATATCCTTAATTCCACTTACCCTTTCTGTTGCAATGCTAAAGCCGTAGTACGCTGTTCCTTGCTTATCTACGCTTACCTGGTGCGGATACTCTAACGGTTCTCCGTACAGTGTTATATAGTTATTCATCGGTTTTATTCTCCTTCTCGTCGTTCTTTGCTTCCCAGTACCTACCTTCACTTTCGTAGTAAAGTTTATACATTCCTGGCGACCACTCGCCCGTCTCTATCGCGCTTTCCATACTTACACACAAGCCCATATACTCTGTAGTTTCATACGGGTACGTGCCGGAAATATGTATACAACCCTGGTACTCTCTCGTAACCCCGGTATCGTCCGTAACGGTAATTGTTCCCCATGCGTTCTGTTCTGTCTGAATCTTCCCGGATTCCGGCGCTACTGCTGTTACTTTCGGTTGGTTCTCTTTTGCAATGATCGCGGTAAGCAGTACAATACAACATATTGTGATAGTTCCCGCGATAGATTTACTACATTTAGTTCTTGCCCCGATGATTCCTAATAACATCAACGCAATCATTACACCTAAAAATATTTTCAGTCCTAACACTCGCTCTTTACCTTCCCCATTTACTACGGAATATAGCCAGGTTCTTTTTAAATTCGTCCTGGTTTTTCTTCTTCTGTACTACTTCCGGGTCGTCCGGGTTCTTTGGTTCTGTTCGGTGTCTTAAGTCCGGGCGTTCTGCTGCTGTAAGTACCAGGGTAGTACCGTAGATATCTACAAAATGCTTCTGCCCGCAAAAGCTACATTCGTGTTCGGTGTTGTCCTTAAGCCCAACCAGCACACGCCCACACTGTAAACAGTGCTTATGCTTCTTGTTTTTCAAGCTTCCAACTCTTTTAAGTGTCATTTCTTCGGTTTTCCTTTCTCTTCCGGCGTTTCCTTCGCCGCCAGGAACATTTTAGTAGCAATGTAGACGGCTTTCTGCATCGAAGTATCAAGCTGTCCTACAAGTTCCAGCGCTTCGTCTGCTCTTGCCTTCTGTTTATCAATGCTCATAACTGCCGCTGCCATATTTTCGCCCCTTTCTTCTTGCCCCGTATCCGAAGCCATAACCGAAAGTGTAGCCACCGTAGCCGCGTTCCTCTTCTTCGTCGCGCTGCCCGCTTACTTTCACGTTCTGCCCGGTATATGGAACACATGATAATACTGTGTCTCCTTCGTTCTTGCAGTTGCTTATTGCTGTGCATTTGTTTCTTGCTGGTACTAACCTGGTTTCTACTCTCCCGCTTTCCTTCTCAATCTCAACAACCCATTTTTTCACTGCTTCGTTCTCCTTTTCTTTGTTACTTTTCGCGATTTTACCTATAAACAAGGGCTTTACGACTGCTGCCACAGTCTTTTATCTTTGGTTCGTGCTTCTGATTCTTTTAATCTCTTCCGCTACGTTCTTAGAAGTCCGCTGCTGTAATAAGTTGTCACTGATCTGATATGTGTACTCACTCGAACCAGGAAGCTTTATGGCTATTCCTATCGGAAGTTGCCCCATTTGCATAGCAACCCGGATAAATTGCGGCGAAACGCCCAATATTTCCGCTGCTTCCGCTGGTTTTATGTTGTTTTCCCTCAATCTATCCCGCCTTTCTATGTAATATCCGCCCTCTGCATTTTCCCAGGCTTGGGACTGGCTACCGTGGTAGGCTGCATTACGGTTTTAGTATGCGAAATCCTACCAGGCGGGGCGCGTACATGATACCTTTTCATATTTTGTATTTCTCCTGTTCCGGCTTAATTTACTGCGTAGTCGCTTTTTCTCATTAAAAAAGCAGTAGAAAAACCTGTTATACGTCCGTACACTCTCTAGCTGGTGTACCCGCTGCTATTTTTATCACAGTATCCAGCTTAAGCTATTTGCTTGCTGCCGCTGCTGCAAGGTAGCCAACCTTGCTACTAATGCGCCGTGTGGGACTCGAACCCGCGCCCGCCCGGTTATGAGCCGGGTGCTCTGACCAACTGAGCTAACGGCACTTGCTGGGCGACTGCTGCCGCCCTGGTGTTTTATAAATCTACCTTCCAGTCGTCTTCCCTTACCTTAAATGCGTCTCCACACTGTACAATATCCGGGTAATTATCCAATGCGCATTTTATAGGGCTTTCCTCAATTTCGTAGGCATAATATTTTATATTCTTATAGCCCAGCTTTTCTAATCAATAACGCCCTGTCGCTATTCCGTCATACAAGCTCAATACTACTAACGGCTCTTCTTTTGGAATGTTCATATAGCTTAAAATATGTATTATCATTTCAGCCGTCCAGCCGTTTCCTACCGCTTTGTATCGCTGTCCTTCTTTTATTGCCTTTGTGTAATTGTCTGGTAATGTCTGTAACCTTTCTGCTTCGATTATGTTTAATTTTCTTACTTGCCCTTCCACAAGATACAGCCCTGTTTTAGCACCTCTTCCACCGCCATTTGCGGACAGTGTACAGCTCTTTCCGTTTATGCTATATACTCTTTCTCCTTGGCCGCCCTTTCCAATCGTTCCAATTCTTACAATTCTGTTATTATTTTCTGTGTCGTCTTTTCCGTTAAATCTAACTTCACTTATAAGGTTTTCCCGTTTGAATCCTGGCACTAATATATCTTTTACTTTCAGTCCTCTATCCTTTGGGGCTTCTATCCCCTGTATATTTGTTCCATATATTCGCTGTCGTTTCTGTGCTGATACTAATGCGCTATCTAAATGTAGCAGCTTAACTTTCAAGCTTTTTTCTATCTCGCTTTGTATTGCTTTACTCGCACTCTCATTATTTTCATATAAAAAGAAATCCGGTTTAAACTTTTCCAATGCTATCAGGTAGTTCTTAAACAGCTCCCACCCTAACCCTTGTGCTTCTGTTTCTCTTGCTCCTGGCTTCTGTGCCACACTCCAATAGGTGCATGGACTACCGCCTATGAGTATTTTTTTCATTCTTTTATTACTGGCCGCCTTTTCCTTTCTTCTATTATTCCGCGCGTGTCCTCTGTATTTTTCCAGGCTTGGAACTGGCTACCGTAGTAGGCTACATTACACGGGCGACTGCTGTCGCCCTATGCTTTCTTCTTATCTTTTTTCTCTGCCAAAAGTGTAGTAAAATGTCTATCCAGCTCCCCGGTTGTTAGTCCTGTAGTCTCTGCCAGTCTGTCTACAAAGTCACAATAATCTTTATGAGCTTCCTTAAAGCCTTCCTTTGCTAACAGTGCTTTCTCGATGTTTCCCAGCTTTTCTAAGCCTTTGGCTTCTACTTTCTTCCAAATTTTAATTTGTTCTTCGCTCATTGCTCTGCTGTCCTTTCAATCCTAAGATATAGAAATATACTTTTCTTTGCAGTTTCTCGTCCATTCCGTCAATGAGACTATGCAACGCTCTTTTTATTCTGTCTTTTCCCATTTCTTACTCCTTTCGTCTTTTGTTCTTGACTATGTGATTATAATACCCCACATAGTCCTCATTGTCAACACTTTCTTTTTATTTTTTATTGACTATGTGGGATTTTGATGTTATTGTAATGTTAAATTATTAAAGGAAGGGGGCTAATAAATGAAGGAACGCATAAAAGCCGTCCGTAAACACCCGGATATAAACTTAAGTCAAGAAGAGTTTGGTAAGCGTGTCGGTGTAAAAGGTAACACAATCGGTAATTACGAATTAGGGCTTCGTAACCCGTCCGAAGCTGTTATTTTTTCAATATGTAGGGAATTTAACGTAAATGAAGAATGGTTAAGAACTGGAAACGGTAAAATGTTTAACCCTATGTCCGAAGATGAAGAACTGGACTTATATGTAGGTCGTATCTCCGGCGGCGCTGATGAATTTAAGAAGAACTTAATTAAAACTCTTTGCAAATTGTCAGAAGATGAATGGGACGTACTTAAGAAAATCATTTCAGAAATGAAATAAGGGATAGACGCTATTAACGCCTACCCCTTCAAGCCCAGGATATAAAAGTATATCTTTCTTAATAGTTTTTCTTCCTGGATAGTGTCTATAAGGTTGTGTAGCTTCTCACGCATTATAGTTAAGCCCCCTTCCTTTTGACAATATCCATTATATTCCTATTTTTTCTGCTCGTCCCGGATTTAAAAAACATTTCCAGGATTTAGGAAATATTTTCAAGAATACCAGGTATAAAACTGAGATATGATATACTACTTATATTCAGAATCGTACAGATCGCTCATACGGCAACCTAAGCCCTTGGCTATTTTTTCCAGGTTTGCCAGTGTTGGCGAAGTTTTACCATTTTCAATATTGTTTAAAGTGGACTTGCTTACGCCAGTCATTGCGGCTACAGCTTCCAGCTTTAAGCCTTTGGCTGTACGCACTTCCCACAAATTTACTTTTAACATTGTCCTACCTTCCTTTCAGCGTGATAGGATAAGGATAATGTTAGTGTTACCAACGAAAGGCGGGTATTATGGGATTATTTAGTAAAGAAACCTGTATTGTTTGCGGTGGTAAGGTTAATGCATTGACAAAAGCCAAAACTTCCGAAGGTTCGGTTTGTTCTTCTTGCCTTAGTCTTTGTAGTCCGAACTTTGTAAGCAATATAAAGAATAAGAATGTATCAGAAATCAAAACACATATAGAATACATAAAAGAAAACCAGGAATTATATAAAAACTTCCAGACTACAGATACGGTAGGTAAACTGTTCTTCGTAGATAAGAGTAAGAAACTTTTCCACGTTCCAGCTCCGGCAGTATCTATATATAACAAAACACCTATTGTATATTCCTTTGACGACATTGTAGATTATGAACTTGTCGTAGACGGCGAAACATATACGAAAGGCGGCGTAAGCATCGGGCGCGCCCTGGTCGGTGGTGCTGTGTTCGGTGGTGTTGGTGCTGTAATCGGTGGAACTACCGGGAAGAAATCGCAAAAAGAAATGATTAAGAAAATGTATATCAGAATTACCCTTAATCATACATACGATACCTATACAGAAATTTCTCTTATTTCTGCCGATACCAAAAAGGGAAGTTTCCTGTATAACACTATGACGGATTGCGCGAATAAAATACTTGCTTTGCTCGATTCTATTACGGCAGAATCAAGCGCCCCGGCTTCTTCCGGGTCTGCTGCCGATGAAATATTAAAGTATAAGCAGCTATTAGATTGTGGTGCTATAACCGAAGAAGAATTTAATAAAAAGAAATCTGAATTATTGAACCTTTAAGATAATTTAAAAAGCCGTCCCGGGCTGCCACCCGAAACGGCTACGTGATACCTATAAACAAGGGCTTACAGATAATCAAAAACGCAATATGATTATACCATAAGCCCACATTTTTAAAAAGGGCTTATTTTTTATACCCTTTTTTAAGGAAGGTGTAATTATATGAAACTACCGAACGGCTTCGGAAGCGTCTATAAGCTCTCCGGCAACCGCCGTAAACCCTATGTAGCAAAGAAAACAAAAGGCTGGGATATTAACCCGGATACCGGGAAGGCGAAGCAATTATACATAACCGTCGGCTATTATGCCACCAGGAAGGAAGCACTTACCGCCCTGGCAGAATTTAACGCGAACCCTTACGACGTAAACGCCGCGAAGGTTACTTTTGCCGATGTATACGAACGTTGGAGTGATGAACATTTTCCGAACGTCAGCGAATCCAACGTAAAAGGTTATAAAGCTTCCTGGAAGCTCTGCGATAAAATCGCTTCTATGCGTTTTGTCGATGTTAAATTAGATCACTTGCAAATGGTTGTTGATGAATCCGGGAAGAATACCCCGACGCTTAGAAAATTAAAGGTTATGCTTGGACTTATGTACAAGTATGCTGTTATACATGAAATCATACCAAAAGAAAGAAATATGGTTGAATATTTGAATATTAAAAAAGCCGGAAACCCTAACGCTATGAAACGTGAACCATTTACCGACACGGAAATAGATACACTTTGGAACTTTAAGGACGGCAACCCGTATTATACGGTTATGCTGATATTGATTTATACAGGTGTCCGTATCGGGGAATTATTGGAACTGAAAAAGGAAAATGTACACTTAGAAGAACGCTGGTTTAAAGTACAGGAATCCAAAACCGATGCGGGTATACGTTCCGTTCCGATCGCTGAGAAAATTGTACCATTTTTTGAGTACTGGTTATCCCGTCCATGCGATTACCTTATTTGTACGCCGGAAAACGAACCCTTCAAGTATCGCAATTACTATGATAGTTATTGGATACCGTTACTCATTAACGCCGGAATGGGTAAGCTTGTAAAAGAGCCGGATAAGAAAAAGCCTGTATTTTACGGTCATCGACCACACGACACCCGGCATACTTGCGTATCACTCTTGACTGCTGCCAAGGTTGACGAAAGAACGACAAGAAAGATAGTCGGACATAAAGGACAAGGCGTAACGGAAGTTGTGTATACGCACTTCCAACTTGCCGAACTACTGGAAGCGATCAACAAGATATAGTGTTAGTTACCTGTTTGTTACGTGTTAGTTACCGTCAGAAATTTGTACTTTTTTGTGGTGTCCCACAAATCTACAGATATAAGAAAAACCCAGGAAACATAAGCATTTCCTGGGTTTGTATCTTTTTCGTTGTCTCTTTGTAATTATCGCTTGCAGAACTGAGGAGCTCTACGAGCTGCTTTGAGACCGTACTGCGCGAGTTTTTGAGCTGTTTTCCCTTGATATTCCGGGCTTTTCC
>ENA-OROL01001815-OROL01001815.1-human-gut-metagenome-genome-assembly--contig:-NODE-1815-length-16256-cov-3.464786_pt1 | contig 16256 bp, 8 predicted proteins | sample MGYA00242128_ERZ509048 | MGnify/ENA primary metagenome ERZ509048 (study PRJEB26280, sample SAMEA2338750) | human gut metagenome | biome: human gut; feature: human-associated habitat; material: faeces...
TAATCAATATACGACACCCGACACCCCTCTGCCGTTCCTCCCCAACTTCCACCTCGCAATATCCGGCGAAAGAAAAGATAGGTGCCCTCCAAGAATATTCTTCTCCAAAGTTTCTTGTAAATGTTTAAGCCGATTCATACAAGTGATGCAAAATGAGATTTGTTTCATAGTGCTATATAGCCATTATTAATGAATAGTAAATCTACCGAATGCATAAGCTCCATCCAAACCTTTTATCTCAAGTAAAAAATCACCAACTAAGCCTTTCTGTAATTGTACTTTTCTCAATATTGGAGAGTCAATATTCTCAGTAGAAGAGTAAACAACATCCCCATTCTGAGAAATTACAATTTCAATTTCACCTATAGATTGATAGAACTCCAAGTCAATGGAATAATCATCATTTAAGAATGCAGAGAAAGGAACATCCATTGGTATAGAACGAGGTTCTTGACCTGCTCCTTGAGGCTTTATAAAAGGCCTATCATTAACAGACAACACTATTTCTGTATTAACAACTAGAATATTAAAAACGGCAGCTATGGTATTCATCGACAAGAAGCCATATAGGCTTAAAAGACAAAAAAAGTTTTTCATTTTCATAGTACCCATGTTTGATTTTACGGCATAAAAATAGCGCAAAATACAGTGTATTACACAAAACACTCATGGACAAAATCTAATTCAATTAATCATATAATAATCAACTAAATAAATACTATAGTTTGTTTTTCTGGATGGACAAATACAACGGATTTGTTTTAAAGAACGCATTCAAATCATCTTGTTTTCCTAAATGGAGCTTTTCCTTCAAACGTTGTTTCTTTTTAAAAATAGAATTTTCCTCACAGACAAAAGCTGCGACCAACTCTGCTGTAGAAAATCCCAACTTTATCAACACAGCCAACATAAGGTTATGCTCGTTCAATTTATACTTCTGTCGCAAGTTAGTCACAAAATTGCCAGACAATAAATCTATATAGCCAAAGATGTTCAGCCATTCCTCTTCACTCAATTTTTTCACATTCAAATTTCCTTCTTTTAGCTGTCCTAAAAGAAACAAAGCACCTTGCTGAGAATGTTCACGTATTTCTTTATTCTCATTTTTCAAAACCTGTATCTTCTGGGCCAGGATTCCTATTTGTTCCTTAACAAGTACCTCAGACAACATTCCCTTTTGTGCTTGCTGATTACATTTCTTCAATTCCTCTATTTGACAAATATACTGTTCTATTATCTTTTCATTCTCTTGATAAGTTTTGAGCTCCTTCTCCATAAACCTTTTAAGGCGTTTTCTATAACTCTTTCTATATTGTTTTTTTATTTCCTGATATGCTACAAATCCCACAACTATAAAGGATAAAGACAGTAGCAGCCAAAAATATAGCTGAATCTGCTTTTCTTGCATAAGCAATTTATTCTCCACCACCAATTTATCTGCCTCATTTTTTTGCTGTATTTCAAAGATTTTGTGCTGCAAATTCATCTCCTGTGCTATTTTTTGCAACGAATCAGACTTTTCTTTATAAAGCAGAGCCTTAGCATACTCAGCACGTTTCTTTTCCAACAAATAAAGATAATGATAAGCACCGGATTGTGTATAGCAATCTTCCGAAGACAAAGCATTCCTCACATACATTTCTGCCCTTTCCAATTGCCCTAACTGCAAATAGGCATCTCCCAATGACAAATTATAATAAGGAATAAGAGTAGAAACTTGCTCATTCTTTAAGGCTGAATGAAAAAATTCAACTGCTTTCACATAATTTCCTTGTCGTTTTTCTTGTTCGCCCAAAAAGTGCGCCAAAGAAGAATATACCGGAGACAAACTATCCTGCTTTAACAAAGACATTCCCATCTTCGCATATCGTGCAGCATTAACATACTCTTTCCGAACCTCATAAATCCAGGCGATATTACGATAGCTATACACCATTTTCAAGGTATCACCGACTTTTTTATTATAAAAAATAGATTTTCGATAGTTGTCAAGTGCCATATCATACATTTCCGAGTCATCATTCAGCCTACCTACATATTGGTGCACCAAAGCCATCATCTTATACTCTTCTGTTTTCTCCAATTTAGCCAAAGCGCTCAAATAAGCTTGTATAGCCAATGTATCATTATCTTGCAAAGCTGCCACTTTACCATAATAAAACAATGCCTTTCCTGCTTTTACACCATCATCCTTATAATAATCTACCGCAATTTTTATCAACGAATCCGACTGCAAACTATCCAGATAGTTTTTATCACGTGCTTGCGTCAGCAGCAATGCATAGTCCGCCCGCTGCTTCCCACGAAGCTCCTCCGGATGAGGAATTTGCTCCAACAGCAGCAATGCACTGTCAGGATATACATCCATATACCTCTCTACCTTATCAAAAACATTGGATACGTTCTTCTCTACGCAAGAACCTAACAGTACGCAAACGGACAAAAGCCCAAGATATAGCAGTTTTTTCATATGAACATGTTCTTTACCAGATTATCATTGCGTATACACAGAATCCTTTTGGAGATAAATATTCACACCAGCCAACGGCAATCCTTTTTCCCCATCAGTCACAATGCCATTTGTCTGCGCATTAGAAATAACTGTACAGCAGAATGTTATGAACAGCACTATACATCGCTTCATAATTCATGTATATATAATTAAACTTTGGATGAGAATAAGCTTTTTTACGGCCTCTCCCTTCAAAGATACAAAAAACCGCTTCAATAATGTACAAAAACAAGATAAATGTGGCAAACAAAACAAATAGCTCAGAGCTTGTTTCCCCTTACATAGGCTTCCTTTCCATTTTCTGTACGGAGTTATCAGCGCCTATCGGCCGTGATGCGCTCTGCCAACGGCCGTCAACCACTCGACTAACGACCGTCAACAAGGTGCTTCATAACCGTTGAACACCTATTATACTCATAGTTTCCCCATACTGTGCACCTATCTTATTCCTATTATGAGCCCAGCTGCAGTCTATCGGTAAACGGTCTTTTACGAAGTTAATACCGTGTTTACACGAAACGCATATCGTGTAAACAAGATATTTGCAAAATGCTGTACATTCTATTAATACACTAACAAACAAGATATTAACTTACTTTTCGGCGTATTTCCGCTGTGGAAGCAAAAGTTGCTTCCACCTTTTTGAGTTGCTTCCACAGCACTTGTAATGCCGATGAATAAAGGGATGCAGGAAGTGGGTGGAAGTGTGGAAGCAGAAATGATAAAACTAAGCAGAGATAATTTTCCCTTAAAAGCAATAAAACTCCAGAATCTGCTGGAGCAAAGCATCCTGCTTTCCCGGACCTTTTTCCAACTCCACACTTTTCAGGTTATAGAGTTGTGCCAGCAAAGCTGACGACTGCTTCTCGCAAAGACGGGAATCATGTACCTGCTCCATCCAGCAGACGGTCTCTCCCCAAACATCTACCGAAAGATGTGACAAGACTTCTGTCGGGGCTCCCCCCTTCTCCACCTTACGGAAGATTTCGACCAAAGCACACAACAAGCTGGACATTATCTGTTTACAACGGGAATGGGAACGGGATTCCCGGTTTCTGAAACGTAGCAGGAAATAGTACCCCAGCCATAAATAAACGGTGGTGACTTCTGCATGGATTTTCTCTATCCTCTTCCAATGCGCAACCAAGGCAGCATCAATTTCTTCCAGAATCGCATCCGTATCATCTTCTATGTAGTATTTCTGCGCAAGACACTCTATCACGCACCCCCATTTCGCCATATCCACACACTCTTGCGTACGCCCCATCCATACATGGGCTTCCTCCAATATCCGGAATGCCTTTTCTCCACATTCTGGAGCATCATAAAACCGATACTGACGAAACAACAGAAGAGACTGACATAATAACTCATCCAAAGAGTACTCCGCACTTTCCATATTTAAAATTCAAGTATCCATTCAGGTAACAAAATCGAGCAAAAGTAATCATTTCCTAAGAAAATCACGCTGTTTCAGCACAAAAACCGGCAGGAAAAAGAAGATACCGATGACGGACATCACCAGTCCGCCAATGGTACCCGCCGCCAATGGAAACCAGAAAGCCTCCTTGTCCTCACCTATCATGAAAGGGATAAATCCCAGAATGGTAGAAACTACCGTGAGGAAAATAGGAACGACCTTCGCATTCCACGCCTTGACGTAGGCACGAAGAGCGGAAAGACGGGGGAAACGACGTCGGATGCTGTTGTACTCGTTCAGGATATAGATGCTGGCATTCACCGTGATGCCGCACAGCAGGACGAACGAGGCAAAACCGCCCTGGTCGAAGTTCAGCCGGAACCAATAGAAAGTAAGAAATACCCCGATATAAGAAACCGGAATCACAAAGATGATGGCAAGCGGCTGCTTCAGGGAGTTGAACAGAACGCTGGTCGTAAAGAAGATGATGGCTATCACCACCAGCAGAAGCAGGTATTGGCGGTTGTCCTTCTCGCCCCATGACCAACTGTTGCTGTCCGACTCGGCTGTATAACCCATCGGCAACAGTTTGTTGAACTCCTCCAGGTCACGTTTCTGTATCTTGTTGCCCATCTCATTGGAGCCGATATATTCGTATTGCAGGCAGAGGCGGTACTGCTGGTTTTCTTTGGCAATCTCCTGCGGCATCTGTCCCTTTTCCACAGTAGTCAGTTCGGAAAGCTTGTAATGCTTGCCGTTTCCTACTCCATAGGGAAAGAACTGCATCGCCCAGATGTCATATTCGGCAGACTGGCGGGAAGAGAGCTTGATTTTCTCCGTTCCCTGCTCGGCCGCTACCGAGCCAATCTCCAGATTCTTGCCGAAGATGGGGCGCACCGCAGAGAAAAGCACTTGCGCGTCGATGCCCTCTTGCGCCATGCGCTCCTTGTTCAGGTTGAAGTAGAATTCCTGATAGTCATCCTTCCACCAGGAGAACTCCGAATTGATGAGCACTTCCTTGATACGCCGGTGCGTCAGCAGCTTGGCCTTCAGCTTCTCCGCCCACTCATAGAGTTCGTCGTAGTTGTAGCCGTACATCCTGATGCGGTAGGAGCCGGCACTCTCGCGGACGTCATTACTGAACCCCTGGTCCTGCAATCCGTAGATGCCCCAGCTGCCGCCTCCCAGTTCCAGTGCCTTGCTTATCATATTGGCTTTCAGTGTATAGGGAAAACCGCTGTTCCGGGCTTCCTTCTTGAAATAAATCTGCATACTGGCACGCCGGGGGCTGTAAATGGAAGTATGAAACTGCCTGATTTCCTTGAACCGGCTGAGGTAGGTCTCCATACGTTTCATCAAAGTGTTCATCTGCTCGAGGGTGCTGCCATTGGGAAGGTTGGCGTTGGCATAGAGCACCACCTCCTCATTACGGGTGAAGTAACTGCCTTCGTACACCTTCTGTATGAAAAGCCGCAAGCTGCCGCCCAGCGCCTTGTCCACAACGGGTTTCACCGACTCCTTATAGGTATCCGAACCGAATACCTTATTGTAAGCAGCTTCCCATTTTCCCCCTCCTTCCAGTTTGTCGGGCAACAGAAAAACAGGCAGACCGAAACCCAACAGCAACAGCAGGCATACAGCCCAGCGCCAACGGCACAGAAAACGGATGAGAGCAGAGTAGCAGCAGGAGAAATAAACGGGGAAACGTCTGAAAATCCGTCCCAACCTTGTTTTGAATGTTTGCGTCAGCCCCGGCAAGACAAGACGCCTCTTCTTCCCCGTAATCCGCCTCACCAGTCCTATCTTCTCAATCATCGACGGAACAAAGAACAACGCCACCATCAAGGAAACAGCCAGATTGATGATCACTACCGCTGCAAAGTCCTGCAGGTTGAGCCGTATCTTCTCGTCAAGGAAGAAAATGATAACAAGCGCACCCATCGTAGTGAGGGTTGCCGCCAACACCGACAGGAAGGCCTTGAGATTACGCCGATGCAGAATGTGGTCGGTCATGACAATGGTGCTGTCTATCACCAGATTCAGCGAGACAGTGATACCCGCCAGCGAATAAAGCTGCATCTCAAGTCCGAAGAGGTAGTAGAAGATAAGTGCCACCGCTATATTTACAGCCAGGCTGGTAACTATCAGAAAAAGATATTTCAACTTACGAGTAATGAGCCATACGAATACAAGCAGGATGAGTACCGTCAAACCGGTACGGAAGTAAATCTTGTCCAGTTCTTCCCGTATGTACTCGGTCGCATCATAGCTGGTATGCACTTCATATCCGACAGGAAGTACCTGCCGAACAGCTTCCATCTCGTCCATCACGGCACGGTTCAGTTGCAACTGGTTGGCAGTTTCTTCCGCAGTAATGGATAGATAGACGGAATTCAGCCCATTGATGCGGTAATAGCTTTGCGGCTCCTCCTCCATACGAACAGCCGACACCAGTTCGTCCAAGCGGAGCAGTTTCCCGTCGGTAGCCGTCACGGTGATGGCAGCAGGATTAAAACCAAGGGAGTTGCTCTCCGGCACCAGTGCCAGGCGTATCCATTCCCGGCTACCGTTACCTGTATCCACATTGTGCGTACCCAGAAATTCCTTCCGGTAATGCCGCTGTACTGCCTCGCTGATGTCCGATAGGGTCACACCCAGCAAGCGCAACTGTTCACTGTCATATTCCAGTCTCCACTCCATGGGCGTGGCACCGCTGAGTTCCACCTTATAGATACCCGGAATATTTGCCAGCCGCGGCTTGATATGCTCCTCGGCATACTGCTGAATCAATATCGGAGTGGAAGGGGCATTCAGTGTGAAGGACATGAAAGGGCGTGAGGCGTTCTCGTCGGGCACTTTCATGTGAATGGTGGGATAGCTGACACCTTCGGGCAATTGGGGCCACGTCTGCCGGATGATGGTGGAAGCTTCGAAGCGGACTACCTCGACATCGGCATGCTTGTCCAGCTCCACAGTAATGTTGCCGTAGCCGTTGCCCGAAGTGGAGTTCAGCCGCTTCACTCCGCGGATACGCGCCAGCATGGATTCCAGCTTGCTGGTCACTTCCATCTCCACCACCCGCGACGAAGTGCCAGGCATGCTGAAACCCACCGTGAAGCCGGGCAGGCTGCGTGACGGATTCAGCTTGACGGGGAGCAGCGGTATCAACGCCACCCCTACCAAAGCAAGGCAGACAAACGCCACTATGACGGTGAAGGAAGAAACTCGTTTCATCAGTTATTATAATCAAATTTTTCCGACAGCGAAAATCCGCTGGCAAAGTCGTGCAACGTCAGTTTCCGTATCTTGTAATAATTCAGCCAGTAGTCCTGCAAGGCGGAGATGTAATTGCGTTGCGCTTCCTGCTGGCGGTTCAGCGAGAGGGTCAGGCTGTTGATGTCTGCCTTGCCGATAATGAAGCGCTGGCGGGTTTCGTTATACGCCAGGATGGCAAGGTCGAGGGCCTCTTCGGCACTGGCGACGAGGGCTTGCTGGACGTTGAAGTCGCTGACGGTCATGATAACCTCCTCCTCAATGCTGATTTCACTCTGCCGGGCAGAAGTCTTCACCACGTTCAGATTGTTCCTCGCCATGTTGTATTTGCCTTTCCTCACGCCCCAGTCCACCAGTGGAATGGAGACACTGACCGACACCATCTCCTGCTGCATGGGATGCCTGTATGCTTCACCGAATTTCTCTGCCACCTGGTTGAAGCCGACGCTGGCGTTGATGCTGGCATTGAAGCGCGATTCCTTCTTCGTCTTGTCTACTGTCTGCTCGGCTTCCAGCACTTCCTGACGAAGCCCCAGAAATTCCGGATTGTTGGCTTGAGCGGCCAGCAAAGCCTCATCAACCGGTATGGTCAGCGCCCTCGGACGTCCCGGAAGCGACACCCTGATATCCGTGTTCTTCTCCATATTCAGGAAAGATGCCAACGAAAACATGGCGCGCTTCAAGGCACTGGCGGCATTCTGCAAAGTATTGCGGGCGTTCACCACGTCGAGTTTCAGCGTCAGCAGGTCGGCACGGCTGATGGCGGCTATTTTCAAGCGCTGCATGCCGATGCGGTAGAGGGTATCGGTGGAGACGGCATTGTCCTTGGCCAAGTCATATTCCGCCTGTGCCATGGCAAGCGCAAAGAAATAGGTAGTGGCCTGCTCGGATACTCGCTCTGCATTGTAAATATACTCCTTCTTCACCTTTTCGTACTTCAGCGGCTCAATCCTGCGTTCCCAACGGAAAGGATTGTAACCGACCAGACTCTGCGAGTAGCCCAAACGAACCGGAACACTGGTGAACTGGGTATACTTGTTTCCACCGAAGCTCCGCATATAGCCCAGCTCCGTATCCAGATAGAACGTACCGCCCGTCAAGTCGAAATTCTGTCTGACGGCAAGATTGCCGTATGCATAGAAGGATTGCTGGCTGCGATAGATGTCAAGGTCCTGTTCGGAGTCGTAACGCTTGGTGATATCGCGGTTGTACTGTGCCGGAGTCATGTTCAGCGTCAGGCTGGGAAGGCGGTTTGCCTTATAGGTGCGGTATTCCCAATAACCGGCCAGATACATGTTCTTGGTGCGGAAAGCTTCCAGCGAACTGTCATTCGCCAGGGCAATGGTCTGCTGCAAATCGAGCGTTATCCGCTGCTGGGCAAAAGCGGAAAGGGCTCCCAGACTGAACAAAAGTATAAGACTTAATTTCTTCATGCTCTTTCTTTTCTATAAATAAACCAATATATCAACGGGATGATGAACAGACTGACCAGTGTCCCCACGAACATCGCCCCAATCATCGCTATGGAAAGCGGCTTTTGCAACTCAGACCCCATATCGAACGAGAACAGCAGCGGAACCATGGCAAATATCGTGGTGAGCGATGTCATGATGATGGGCCGGAGCCTTCTCCGTCCCGCCTCGTGGATGGCCTCGAGCAACGGCATCCCCTCTTTCCGTAATTCATTAATGGCATCCAGCTTCAGGATGGAGTCGTTGATGATGATACCGCACGTCACAATCAGTCCGATGGCAGACATCAGGTTCAGGGTATGCCCGCATATCCACAACAGAAGCAGGGCAAACGCCACATCTATCGGAATTTCCAGCAGCACGATGAGCGGCTGCACGAAGCTTTCGAACTGGGCGGCAAGAATGAAATACATCAGCAGGATAGAGATGAAAAGAATCACCACCAACTCGTCCAGCATCTGGCGGTTGGAGAAGAAACTGCCGGAGAAGGCCGTATCCCAGTCACCCGTGGCATCTGCCTCCCGCTTCACCTTTTCCATCAACTCCGGAGCATCGTCCACTTCATAGAAACGGAACGGTATATATTCACCGTTGCGTCCTGCCGTAATCGTTTTCAAATCCTCGGCCGGACGCACCTTTACCAGCTCCCGAAGCGGAATATACTCCACTTCGCCCTTACTGTCCGGACGGGTCTGTATCAATGTCTGCTGCAGCACCTCATTCACTGTCCGCTCCTCGCCCACAATGCTGATAGGCAGGTATTGCTGGTAGGAATGGAGCATAGCTACGCTGTTCTCCTTGAATGCCGTCCGCAGCGTACGGTAAAGCTCGTCATACGAAACGTCATAGAGCAACAGCTTTTCCTGCAGGATGCTTATGTCAAGCTGGTTCTCGAAAGCGATACCTACGGGCGCTGTCCCCGTAAGCTCCGCAAACTGTTGTTCCAGTCCGCGCAATTCTTCCGCCGCCGGCGCCTTCTCCTTGTTACGGGCATAAAGTTCCGCCACCACATCGGCCTCCCCGGTCACGAAAAGCTTCTCGAACACGGTTTCGGGTGGAGAAAAGGAGACTGTCGCCAACGGATATTCCCGCATCAACCACTCGCCCGCCTGCTTCTGCAAGGGAGCAATCCCGTCAGGCGAGGAAGTCTTGAAATACAATTCTGCCTCCGAAGAAGAGAGAGCCTGCTCACGGTTCAGCAGATAGTCCTGCTGGCCTATGGCAGCCGTCTGTTCCACAGTCTTGTCCAACAACTGTCCGAACAGCACATTCACACGATGCCGGTTCTCGTCCACATGTATATTTTCGTTCCATTCCACGTGGACTATCAGTTCATTCTGGTCTATCTGCGGCATACGCTCCTTGGCTATGGAATAGAACAGAAAGACACAAAGAGGAATAGAAACCACACAGAATATGATACTTACCGTCTTGTGGGAAAATACCCAGTCGATGCCCGCATCATAAAAACGGTCCAGCGTATGTTCCTTCAACGGATTGTTGATGCGGATGCGGGAGAACCACGACCTGCCGCGCAACCCCATCCGGTAGACCAGCATATAGAGGACCGGCAGCAGCATGATGCCCGTGAAGTAGGAAACCAGCAACCCTACCGTAACAGAGAATGCCTGGTCGTAGAACAACGCCCCTGCAATGCCGCTCATGAATATCAGCGGCACAAATACGGCAATAGTGGTCAGCGACGAACTCAGCATGGGCGTAATCACCTCACTCGTTCCCGTCACGCAAGCCCGCCGCAACGAATAGCCCCGTTCGCGATACTGCGAAATGTTCTCCGTCACAATGATACTACTGTCAATCATCATACCCAACGCCAGGATTAATCCCGACAAAGAAATGATATTGAGTGACATCTTGAACAAGTAGAAGAACAGGAAGCAGATGACAATAGATACCACCATACTCAACCCGATGATGAACGGTGACTTGATGTCACCCAAGAAGAGTACCGCCACAATGCAGATGAACAGGAAACCCAACGACAAATTTTGCTGAAGATTGGAGATGGTATAGTCCAGCAACTCCGTCTGGTTACGGCTGATGCTAAAATCAATGTCGGGATATACTTTCTTGAAGTAGTCCATCGTGCTGTTGATGGCAAGCTTCATGTCTTCCATATTCTCGTCCGCCTGCTTGATGACGGCAAGGGTAACGGCACGCTTGCCATTGCTCATGGAGACACCTTTCTCCTTGGCAGGAACAATCTCTACCCGGCAGAAGTCTCCCAAGCGGATGATACGTCCTTCCTTTCGCAGCAGGATGCCCTTCACGTCCTCCTCTGTCCGCAGCAGGGTGGAGAACTTAATGTTGTATTCGTAGTAGCCGTCGCGCACGGTCATGCTGCCCGGCTCCACGTTGTTTTGCGCCAGCACGTTTTCTATGTCTTCAATGGAGAGCCCCAACACAGCAAGCTTACCCGGGTCGGGCACAATCTGTAACTGGCGTTCGACCAAACCCGTGACATCCACCATTGCCACTTCTGCCAACTGCTCGATGCGACGCTTTATGACATTTTCGGCAAACTCGCACAAATCAAGAAACGCACGTTCGTCCGTCTTGCCGTATGCACTGTCGTTTTTTAGGGTCAGGTTGAGGTAGAAGACAGGAATGTCCGTCGCACTTGCCTTTATCACCTTCGGGCGTTCGGCATCCTTGGGCAGATAGTTCATGGCGGCGTCAATCTTCTCGTTCACTTCTATGAAGGCAAGGTCGGTATTCGTACCGAAGTCGAAGCCCAGGCGGATGATGCCTGCACCATCGCGCGTCTCGCTGTCCATGTCCTTCAGTTTCGCCACCTGGATGAGCTGCTGCCGCAGAGGTTTCACCACCGTATTCTCTAATTCACGCGCCGAGGTATTCTGCGCCGACACCTGCACTGTAATTTCCGGGATGGCAATATCGGGCAGCAAGGATACCGGCAAGGTGAAGTAAGTCACCAGCCCGACAATGAAGCATGCTGTAAATGCCATCAGTACGGCAATAGGCCGCTGTATCAAAAACTTTATCAATTGAACTATGAATTTTGAATTACCACTTATCACTCATTATCTATCAACCACCTTCACCGATGCTTCATGTGCCAGATTCACATTTCCCGTCACAATGACCGTATCGCCTTCTTTCAGGGCATCGTCGGCCATACTATAGCTTTCCGCATTCTCCAGACCGGTCTGCACATAGTTCCACTGCGCCTTTCCGTCTTTCAGGGTAAACACCACCTGCTTGCCCGAACGCAACACCACGGCACTCTTCGGGATTACAAGCTGTCCGCCCAGAGAGCGGTGCACGTTCACCCTCACGTTCATCCCACTGAACAGCCGTCCCTTGCCATTGACGGCAGCCTTCACCTTAACCATCCCCTTGTCATCCACCAGAGGATTGATTTGGGTGATGCGCCCCTCCTGCCTAAAGCCGGCATCCGAATAAGGGGTAACAATCACCTTGTCGCCACTCTTTATCAACGGCAGTTCGCTTTCCAGCACCGTGAAGTCCACCTCCATACCTTGAGTGCCGATAATGGAGCAGAAGGCTTCCGAGGTACTTGCCTCGTTGAACGGTTTGGAGAACAGGTTCGCCACTACCCCGTCAAAAGGCGCAACCAGCGTGGCGTGTTCCTCTTCATACGCGGCAAGCTCATACTGGGCGAGGCTCTGGTCGTAACCGCTCCTCACGCGGGCCAGCTTCATGATGTCAGCAGGTACTTTGGAGGCATCCCCCACCGGATAGCCTTGTCCTATCAATACATCCTGCAACTCAAGTTCCGCTTTTTCCAAGGCATCCTTGGCCTGCGCGGTCTTGTTCTTCAGGCGGAACTTATCCAGTTCGGCAAGTTTCTGCCCTTTGCGCACCGGGTCACCGTTCTTCACGTAGATGTGTGCCACTACACCGGTAGTCTCAAAACGCAAATCCGCCATGGCACCGGCGGTTACTTTTCCGTTGCTCACCAGTTCATGCTCAAAGGTCGCCCGCTTCAGGACTTTCACGGTCACTTCATTGCTTTCACTTGGCAGGACGGTTGCCACCCCTTCCTCGGACTCTTTTCCCTTTCCGGCATCGGAGCAGGCGGCAAGTAGGGCAACGGCCATGCATAGCAGGTATCGATAGTTCTGTGTCTTCATATTCATACTCAATTATAAATTGATAAAATTAATCGTTTCAAAAAAACGAACCGATATTTGCATGTGGACACTTTTTTCATAGCACTTTAGCAATTAGTTCGCTCATTATTAACACTTTCCGTTTTTATTCATCTTTTTTGATATGGACAAAAATAAGCTGAATCTTTTTTATTTCCTCCCTCATCTGTCGTATTGCCGTAGAATGCACTTTCGGCTCTTTCGTCAATACCATCCACTTCATTTTTTCAAACTTGTCCGGTTGCCTGAAGCTTGGTTCCGCATAAAGTTTCGCAAGCAGGTAATAAGGGTAAATACGTCCCGGCAACCGATGGGTGGAACGGATAAACCAGTCTTCCGCTGACAAGCAGTCACCCATCTGCTGATAGTTCTTGCCTATCACATTCAGTATCATGGGGTCACAACTACGCTGTAAAGCTTCTTTCAAAATACGGTTGGATTTACTGAACTGCTGCTGCTTGTGCAATCCATGCCCATATTCGAACAAGAAAGATGCCCGGTCCCTCAACAGAGGATAAAGACGTCCATACTCTTTCTCTGCCGATTGATACGCACCTGCATTATACAGCACCCGAGCATTCATCCACTCCCGGCAGGCCTGCTCCACTTGCAAGTCATTCTTCAGGCGAAGACCGCCAATGATGCCTACTGATACAGCCAGCCCCAACCATTGCCAACGGTCGGCACCGGACAAGCATGCCACAAGCAATCCTCCAAATGTAACGATAAATACCGGAAGTTGTAGCGGATAGGAGGAAAAAGAAAATATCATCAAGGAAAGAATGGCCCCACAGATACCATAACGTCCTTTACGGACTCCCCTATACAAACACAGCACGACCACAACCAATAGACATACCGCCAAAGGAATGCCCAGTTCGACCGCAGCCTGCAGATATTCATTGAATGCATATTCCGGACTTCCCGCCACACGTTCCTCCCACGGTTCATAATCACCTGCTGCAAAATAAGTCTCCTGCGCATTTCCATAGGCTGCTGCGAAATTATGAATCCCATATCCGGTCAACGGCTTTTCTGCAATGGCACGACAAGTTATCTTCCACATGAAAAGACGGCCACGTGCAGAATCGGGTTTCAAGACAAACAGTAAATAGCCCGCCAATAGCAAGACACAGAATCCACCGACCACTACCATCACCACACGCTGCCTTTGCTGCTGCCATAATAATCTGAACTTATCCGTCCAATCCATATGCCAAGCATATACACACAGACAGGAAACTCCTGCCGCCAACCATGCCGAACGGCTCATTCCTGCCGGAAGCACACAAAGGATAAGCAGCATCACACCACCAGCGACCATAGCTCCAACTTTATCCATCACCTTTTTCCATCCTTTCCCGTCATTCCGGTCAGAGCAGAGAATCTCCCCCCTCTTGGTCAGCCATTGATGCAGACAGACCGGAAGTATCATGGCCAAATAGCCGGAATAAGGCCCCGGATTGAAGAAAGAACCTGTCAATACATACAAGGAATGGTTGGACACAGCATAACCATAAAGCTGCCTCAATCCCCAAACAGCCTCAATGCCCCCCAGCATTACCAATACCCACGAAACCGGTATAAAAAGAAAATACCTTTTTTCCATCATCAATCCAGCCATCAACAGACATCCTGCAACTACCAATGCACTTTTATCGAAATAGAGCCATTGCCCTATAACATCAGCTACAGGAAGTCCGGAAGAAACGTTACATGCCAAAGACAATAAAACTATACAAGCAATGTAGACCAAACTTCCAGTCAATAGATTACGTACATTATTCATTCTATCTATCAAATATTCAATAGTATTCTATAATTCACCAAAAGATTTGTTTCCCGTCTTTATATTCAAAAATCCGTTCATCTTTACCGGCTGTGTGATTCTTCAGATAAAATAAAGCACCTTGAAACCCTGAATAGACAATAGAATCTGACACAGCCATTTGCCGCCCGACAGAATTCCATTTTCCTCCACCCCAATAAAACAATTCATACAAATTACCTTTATAAATAAAATTCACCTCATTACGAAGAGTATACACCACCTTCTCCACACGATGGGGACTTCCAAAGTCCATCCCGGTCCATCCTCCATCCGGATGTATATAATCAAATGAAGTATCCGGATTACCGTCAAATGCGTTCAAATATTCATGTGTATTGTCTTCAAAACTTCCCGGAGTACCTATGATTTCCCCATATAGAGGTATGGTATCTTCCGTATTCTCATAAAAAGCCAGTTCCGAGATATTACAGAAACATCCGTCAGCACCCTTATAGCGCATATACCGATACGGTTTATCAGACTTCAACCGGGCCACAGTATATAGCCGATACGGAGCCTCCTTTATCAAAAGTAGAGTATCCTTCCACCCAAAGTCTGCCCGGTCGCTTCCTTCCACTACTCCCCCAATCATCCGGTCATTGAAAAGAACACTCAAAGTAAGATGGCACTTCCTATACAAGACCAATTCCTGCTTTTCAGCTTCCGGAACAATGAACCGTATCTTTCCGGTTTCACGCTCCAGAAGAAAAGGAGAAGATACTGCAGCGTATTCCTTTCCGTTCCAGGCAGCCAGCGTAAAGACCGCCCCGCCTCCCACATCCTCAAAACGAGCCTCCCGCTTTTTAAAGAAAGTATATCCTATAGGTTGCCATTGTAGTCTGTTGGCAAGGCACAAATACACCATATCCCCCTCACGAAACTGTCCGGAAAGCAAAGAATCCGGAAGAGCTACAGTCCAATTCCTGCTACCGGTATAAAGTGCAGTGACATCGCGGAAGAACGGACGTCGGAATGCCGGGTAAACATCGGAATATTTCCCCAGTTTCCGTACCGCCTCCTTATCAATACTATAGGTTGCCCGGTACATTTTTCCCCTCGAAATGCTATATTCTTCCGCTTTGCTCCATACTTCTTCATAAGGAAGATTTGCAATGTATGTCTTTCCTTCCTTATCCAAAACAAAATTCCAGAAATGAGAGGCATTGTTGTCTCCTAATACCATCACCCTATCTACTCCGCACGGAATGCCCAATGCCCGCAACACATATATCATGGCATCCGTAAACTCTCGGCAACTGCCCGTATGCCATTTCAGTACATCCGGTCCCAAATGAGGCCCCACCGGAAAAAGAGCCGTATTCCGGTAGTTCGCTTTCCGCAACGTATCCATCAACAACTGGGCGGCAACCTTAGGATTATCAGCCTCATCTGTCTTCCTGAATTCATCCAAAATCGGGCTATAGCACTCATAAATTTCTTTGCGCCAGAGAGAAAGCGGCTCATCCCCTATTCTATAAGGCAATATATATTCGCAGAAAGTATCAAAATCAACATGCTTTCCCCAAGGTTGCTCCCGCCAGACTTTGAATGCCCATTCTATATGATTGACCAAAAAAGCGGAATCCACCGT
>ENA-OROL01001817-OROL01001817.1-human-gut-metagenome-genome-assembly--contig:-NODE-1817-length-16244-cov-3.764902_pt1 | contig 16244 bp, 11 predicted proteins | sample MGYA00242128_ERZ509048 | MGnify/ENA primary metagenome ERZ509048 (study PRJEB26280, sample SAMEA2338750) | human gut metagenome | biome: human gut; feature: human-associated habitat; material: faeces...
GGAGAGCCCGTAGATCAGCCCGTGGAGCGTGAGGAACAGGCCGAGGTCGGATTTCGAGATGCCCATCTCCTCGTTGAGATAAGGCATGGCGATGCTCAGGTTCTTACGCACGAAATAGAAGAGCGCATAGCCGAAGATGCACATCGCCATGGTGCGGAATTCCCAGTATTTGAAACGCTTGACCTGTTGGTCTGTCATGCCGTCATAGGCCGGATTGAGTTGTTTTGCAGACATTTATTCAGGTTGGTTCGGGTTTTACTTCAGGTTGGTGCGGTGGCTGCGCATCGCAGCTTCCTGCAGGGCGTGGATCGCATCGCGCGACCACGGCAGGCCGATGAATTCCGACGGGTAGTCGGTCTCGATGATGTCGGGTTCGGCGACCAGCTCGCGCAGGTAGGCCACACGGCGGTCGTAGGGGTTTTTCACCTTGTCGGACGAGCCGGTGATCGAGGTCATCGTCATGACGCCCTCGGCGTGCAGCAGGTCGTAGACCGGTTGCAGGTCGGGATTTACGGCCAGGCGGATATAGGCCATGATGTATTTCCAGGGGATGGGCGATGCGTCGTAAGCCCTGAAATGTTCCATCGAGCTGATCTCGACGCAGAACATGACGTTGCGGATGCCGTGCTCCCAGTAGTAGAGCGCCTCTTCGACGGAGCGGACGCTCAGCATGATGTTGTGGTACATCGACCAGTCGCCGCCCGGCTGCAACTGCTTGATATAGTAGTCGAGGCTGGCGCGGCGCACCTCGTCGCTCACGCCTCGGGTGTTGATGTACTTGTTGTCGAAATTGAAGACGACCTTGTCCTTGCCCCATTCCAGCAGGTCTTTCAGGCGCGGGATCTTGTAGGGGGTGACGTTGCGGTCGCGGTCTACGAGGCAGAACTGTTGCAGCTCTTCGTAGGTATAGTCGGCCACGCGCCCCTTGCCGGTGGTCGTGCGGTCGATCGTCAGGTCGTGCATCAGTACCATGACGCTGTCGCGGGTGAAGCTGAAGTCGACCTCGAAGAAGGTCGGCATCATCGACAGCGTCTTTTCGCACGATTCGATGCAGTTTTCGGGATAGCCGGCGCTGCCGGAGTCTGAGCAGCCGGTGCTGCTGTCTGAGCCGGTGCGTTTCCGGTCATTCCGGAAAGGACCTGTTTTACGATTTCTTCAATATTTACGTTATTCATATCCATTTTTATGTTTCCTCCTGTCAGCGAATGCAAAGGCTGTCTGCCATTACGCAGCGTCTTCTCTTGGTAAATGTACTTGCGCAGGTAAGACCTTCACCTGTACGGCTTGCGATTGTAAATGTACAATAGCCTTCACCGCCAAATCCTAATGCAGCATAGGATGGTGCATTCTTTACAAGGATTGCTGTATCAATTGCTTTCGCATATTTTGTAATATTATCAATATTCTTTGAATGGATATGTGCAGAATGGCGATTTCCGTGTTCTAACCATACTGCCTGTTCCACTGCATCATCAAAATCTCTTGCTCTTACTACACCAAGGATCGGCATCATAAGCTCTGTTGTGATCAGCGGATGTTCCTTCGGTCCTTCAAATACGATACAGCGGATATTTGCCGGTGCATTGACACCGATCATGGAAAGAAGTGTTCTTGCGTCACGTCCGACACATTTACGGTTCAGTTTTCCGCCTGCCAGAACTACTTCTGTAAGTTTATCCTGTTCTTCTTTAGATGCAAGATAACAATCATTCTCAGTTACAAGATAATGCATCAACTCATCTACGATAGAAGAAACTGCTACGATCTCTTTCTCTGCGATACATGGAAGATTGTTATCAAATGTACATCCGTTTACAATGTCTGTTGCCGCTTTACGGATGTCAGCTGTTTCATCAACAAGTGCCGGAGGGTTTCCTGCACCTGCACCAATGCCACGTTTGCCGGAAGAAAGAACTGCAGTTACAACTCCAGGTCCGCCGGTTGCAGCGATAAGCGGGATGTCTTTATGTTTCATCATCACATTGCTTGTCTCAAGTGTAGGTTTCTCTACAGTAACTGCAATGTTGTCAGGACCACCACACTCTAATGATGCTTCATTTAAAAGATTGATTGCATAAATGGAAGTTTTGATCGCTGCAGGATGAGGATTGAATACAACTGTATTTCCTCCTGCAAGCATTCCCATTGTATTACATAAAATTGTTTCACTTGGATTGGTACATGGAGTAATCGCACCGATTACACCGAAAGGTCCCATTTCAATAAGAGTTAATCCTCTGTCTCCTGACCATGCAGTTGTTGTAATAACTTCTGTTCCCGGTGTCTTATCAGCTACGAGATGATGTTTGAGAATCTTATCTCCTACATTTCCCATACCGGTCTCTTCCACACCCATGCGTGCCATTACTTCTGCATTTTCTTTTATTTTCTTACGAATGCAGGTAATAATTTTTTCTCTCTGATCCATGGACATTTTCTTTACAATAAGCTGTGATTTCTTGGCAGCTTCAATTGCATCATTCATTTCTTTAAAAATGCCATGTTTGCCAGTCGGAGCGTCTGCTATCTGCATTTTTGCCATAACTTCCTGTACAATTTCCTGTACCATATTCTCATTAATTGGCATGAGACTGTCCTCCTTGATTATCTATACTCTTATTTCATTCCTAACTGAGCCATTACTTGTTTTGTAATCTCAGCAACTAACTGTGCATCAGATGCAGCATTATTCTCTGCCGGTTTTGAATCTCCACCTACGAAATCATACTGATATCCAGGGAATTTCTTGAATTCTCCGTCCTGACATGCTCCACCGCAGTTATGACAGTTCTTGCCGTCTTTGTTCAGGCAGAGGTTTGCCGGATGTTTACCAGCCATACCGAATTTACGACGAATTTCATAAAGTTTCTCAATGTTCTTCTCATCAAATTCCTTAGGTCCGCCAAGAACTTTTGACTGATACAGAAGCTGTGCGTAGAACTCAACAGATTCCATCTTCATGTAAGCTGCGTTTAAGTCTGTGCTCCATGTCAATGCTCCATGGTTCTCAAGAAGAACTGCATCGAAATATGGAAGGTATTTCTCAAGATTATCCGGAATCTCCATTGTAGATGGTGTACCGTATTCAGCGATCGGAACGCATCCAAGTGAGATAACTGCTTCAGGCATGATCGGCTGTGTCAGCGGAATACCTGCAATTGCAAAAGATGTTGCATAAATCGGATGAGCATGCACAACAGAACCTACGTCCGGTCTCTTCTCATAAACTCTCATATGCATTTTGATTTCAGAGGATGGTTTGAATCCCGGGTTAGCCTGGATCACATTTCCCTCTCTGTCTACTTTACAGATATACTCCGGTGTCATAAAACCTTTGGATACACCTGTAGGTGTGCAAAGAAATTCGTTGTCGTTCAGTTTTACAGAGATGTTACCATCGTTTGCAGCTACCATGTTGCGGCTGTAGATTCTTCTTCCGATGTCGCAGATCTGTTTTTTGATTTCATATTCGTTTACCATGCTCATTTTCCTCCTTAAGGCATTGATATAGTTTTTGACGTTTCTACCTGTGATTTTACACTATCGGTCATAAAAAGTCAATACATTTCCGTTGTTTTATGTTGTTTTTACGGGTTTTATTGTGTTGTTTTTGTTTGTTTTTTCTTTTTTTATTCCAATAATCGTATCAGATGCAAAAAATACCTCATCCACCGATCTGACAGTCCAGACCGCAGACCGCATGTACTGCCTTTTTTAATGTTTCCATATGTTCTTTGGACGGTGGTTCCACATTTCCCATCAGATATGGTCTGCCAAGTCCCTCATATTTATCCTGTCCAAGTCTGTGATACGGAAGAAGATGAATCTTGTCCACTCCGGGAAGTGTGTCTGCAAACCTTGCAATCCCCTGGATTTCCTCCACTGTATCATTAAATGTGGGTATCACCGGTACACGGATTACCAGCCTGGTTTTACCGGAAAGCGCCACTTTTCTGGCATTTTCCATCATCAGTTCATTAGAACGTCCTGTAAATTCTTTATGTTTCGCAGGATTTGTATGTTTAATATCCATTAAATAAGTATCCAGATACGGTAAGATTGTCTCAATCGTCTCCCATTTTGCACATGCCATACTCTCGATCGCAGTAGAAATCCCTCTCTCTTTGGCAGCTCTCAGAAGTGCTCCTGCAAATTCCGGCTGACAGAGACATTCTCCGCCGGAAAGAGTCATACCTCCGCCCGAGCGGTAATAGTATACCCTGTCTTTCTCAACTTCTTCAATCATCTCCCTGACTGTCACATCACGTCCGATGACCTTGTCTTCTCCCTGCACTTTCATTGTCTGGATCTTATATTCCTGAGATTCCGGATTGCAGCACCATTTGCACCGCAGGACACAACCTTTCAGAAATACGATCGTCCTTATACCCGGTCCATCATGAATAGAATATTTCTGGACATCAAACACTCTGCCCTTTGTATCCAAATAGTCCATGCTTTTCCTTTCTTATTCTGTTATCCATACATCCTCTGCCTGTCACTTTTACTTCCTGCAAAAAACGTCTGAATCAGAAGCCCTGTTCTGTACGACGGATGATATCATCCTGAAGGGAACGGGAAAGTGTCGTAAACAGTGCACTGTAGCCTGCCACGCGTACTACCAGATGTTTATATTTCTCAGGATGTTCCTGTGCATCCAGCAGTGTCTGCCTGTCAACTACATTAAACTGCATGTGCATTCCCTTCTGGTCAAAGTATCCGCGGATCAGTGCAACGAATTTCTCCAGTCCCTCTCTTCCTGAAAGTGCGGATGGGTGAAATTTCTGATTAAAAAGTGTTCCGTTGGATACAATAAAATGATCCAGTCTGGATACGGAAGTTGCCGCTGCCGTAGGTCCCTTTACATCCTTGCCCGCAGATGGCGAAACGCCGTCTGCAACAGGTGTGTGTGCATATCTTCCATCCGGCGTCGCTCCTGTCTGTCCGCCCAGCGGTACATTTGCAGATACAGGATACAAACCTGCCTGGAACTTTCCGCCTCTTGGATTGTTATACTTCTGAAGCGGTTTAGAATATGTATAGGCAACTTCTCTTGCAAAATAATCAACTTCCGGAATATCATTTCCAAATTTCGGAACTTCATCGATCATATCATGGATTTCTTTGAATCTCTGTGTCTTCTGTTCACCCGGTTTCATTCCCATGAAAGTTTTCAGAAGTCCTTCTGCAGTGGAAGCATCCACATTTCTGCCTGCTTTCTGCATTGCCTTCATGATCATCTCTGTCATATCACCGGCGGACTGCGCATCCAGTCCTTTATCATAGTTCCATGCAAGAGCTTCCTTAAGTTCTTTCATAGATACTTTCTTATCCTCATAGACCAGTTTGCGGATTGCAAAAAGTCCATCTGCCATATTGGCGATTCCAAATCCCTGAGGACCTGTAAAGTTGTAAACAGCTCCACCTTCCTGGACAGACTTGCCTTCTTTCAGACAGTCATCTATCATACAGGAAAGGAATGGTAACGGACAGCGTTCCGCATGAGCTACATCAATAGCATTATCTGCATTCACCAGCAAGGAAATGCAGTATTCCATCTGTTTCTTATATGCGTCAAAGAATTCATCAAAGGTCTTCATCTGAGTGACATCGCCGGTAGGGATTCCCACCATCTCACCTTTATCCATACCATTCGAAAAAACAAGTTCCAGAGGTCTGCACATATTAAAGAATGCGGCATCATGCCACCCTTCTGTCTTACCGGCTTTCTGCGGTTCCACACATCCGATGATATTGTACTCTCTGGCATCCTCCAGAGATAAGCCTCTGTTCTGCAGTGCCGGAATAATCACCTCATCATTGTAATATGCAGGAAGTCCGATTCCTGTTCTCGTAAGCTCGGCTGCCTTTATCAGGAATTCATGCGGAGAACCATTCCATACTCTCACAGAAAGTGATGGAGCCGGAAGATGCACATGCATGGATGCCTGAATACACATAACAGAAAGATCGTTAGTTACATCCTCTCCCTCTTTATTCTGACCACCCGCGATCAGATTCTGGAAAAGGCTATATCCTGCAAATCCTTCCGCTGAAGCCGCATCACGACATTTATTCAGGTCATTTAATTTAACCCAGATGCAATCCATCAATTCCTGTGCGAACTCTCGGGTAATAGTTCCTGCTTCCATATCCTTCTTATAATATGGATACATATACTGATCAAAGCGCCCCGGTGAAATAGAATGTCCACTGGATTCCATCTGAAGAAGCTGCTGTACAAACCAGAATGACTGACATGCCTCATAGAAATTCTGTGCACCCTTTGCCGGTACCCTGCTGCAGTTCTCTGCGATAACAAAAAGTTCCTGTTTTCTTACCGGATCACTTGTCTGTGCCGCCATTTCCTGCGCAAGTTTTGCATATCTGCCTGCATAATCGATCACCGCCTTACAGCTTAAAATCACTGCCTCAAGGAAGTGAGACTTTCTTGCATAATTACCGTCACCGACACTGCATCCATCCAGCTCTTTCTGAGCCTTCTCCATGATTCCCTCAAAACCGGTTTCCAGTACTTCCCAGTATTTAACTGTTACATGTCCTACACCATTGTAAAAATAATTTCCAGGTGTAAAAATATTGTGTTCAATTGCCTTGATTGCTTCCGGTGCCATATAGGAAGTTGCAAGTTCACTGGTTGTTTTCCCTTTCCAATACTTATCTGCCTCCTTAAGTTCGGCTTTGGTCTCCTCAGCAATCTCAAAAGGATCCGCAGTTCTGGTCGCAACTGTATCCAGTTCAGCTTCCAGCCACTCATAAGAGAACTCCGGAAATGTCTGACATCCCCTCGGCGCAATCGTACTGCTTCCGACAATCAGTTCATTGTCACGGATAATGATCGGAATGTTATGAAGAATATGCGCAAAAGCCTTTGCTCTGCGTGTGATGATCGGTTCTCCTTCTGTTTCCTTATAAGATTCTGTGATCAGCTTTGCTCTGGCTGATTCGATCACCGGCATATGTTCATACAATGCATCTACCAGTTTCTGAATTCTGGGAGACTTGGGAATATCTGATGTTTGAAATTTTTCCATGTTACTCCTTTCTCATGAATAAAAGCTGCACCCATACCAGACCCCAATACATTCCGGTATCATTCTGACAGCAATATCCTCCATGTTTTCATATAGATTCATTATACCTTATGGCTATCGCGAAGTCAACATAAATCAACATGTATATTCTGAACTTTTATGTTGTTTTTTATTTGTTTTTTCTTCCGTTCTGGTTGTTTTTGTTTTGTTTTTATGATTGACATTTCATTTTTCTTCAGACACGTTAAAAGCAGCATATCAGGTTATGATCCATAACTCTGATATGCTGCTTTTTAATATCGTATATTGTTTTTTCTGCATCGGATGACTTTAATGAGCATGCTTTTCCATCGCTGCACTCCCATATATTCATATGCACTTAACTATTGTTTCCTGTTCTCTTTTTGTTCTCTGGCTTCTCTTACTTTCTCCCTCTGTTTCGTCAGATCGTAATAATCATCTGTAAGAACCCCATGTTTTCGCATCATATCAAACACAGTCTGCTGAGCAGGTGTCATCTTCATGCCAATAGAATTATTATAATCCGTAAGAACGCATCCTGTTTTCTCAATCAGCCAGAACAGCGGAGAATCATCATCCGGGATCATTTTCCAGATTTCGTTCTCTGTCCATGGAAGCAATTCCATCATTCCATGAAGATGTCCTCTGGGTATTCTTACGTAATCGCCGTCCGGCTTGATCAGACCGTCAGAAAAGTTCTCATCCTTAATTTTCATTTCATTTAACAGTTCTTCTGTTATCTTCATCCTCTTTTCCTCACCCTCGAGTATTGCTTTTTCCTATTATACGTTTCCCGCCAGAGTTACGCAAGTAAAAAGTCTGAATATCCTCTTTCCTCAAAAATATATCACGTTCTATAAAATTCCATCTTGATTAAATTGCAAAAAAATTGTAGACTATATATGCACACACATTAATAGTTTTTGTTAATTAAGACTGATTTGAGGTTTCCTCATAACGTCTCAATTATACACACACATTTTCTAAAAAGAGCAGCTGCATCATCCGATGCGCTGCTCTTTTAGTTCCACTGTTTATTTTGTAACTGTTCTCTGCCGTCGACGGCATTCTTTAATGATTTTAACTCTTACTTTTTCTTCTTCAGGAAATAAATAAGTAAAATTATGATAACAATAATCCCGATACCACTAATCCAGATTACAGGATTCTTCATTCCTGAATCTGCTTTTACATTCTTTCCTGATGTTTTCTGACTCTGCTTATCATCGGATTCCTTGTCTTCTGTCGAAGCAGGCGTCTCTGTTTCTTCCGGTGTTGGCGTTGCTTCTTCTGTAGGTGTTGCCTCCGGTGTCGGTGTCACTTTTTCTGTAGGTGTTACCTCTGGTGTTGATGTGGCTTTCGGAGTTGGAGTTGCTTCCGGTGTTGGTGTAACAGCAGCCACCGGAACATTTCCTGATGTGCCTGTAGCCTCCGGTGCATCTGCGGATACATTTTCATTTACGTAATCTGTATCACGATCAAGATTCAGCCATCCCTGTGTCACACCATCTGTGTCTGTTTTCCCCCAGTTTGTTCCGTCTTCTCCCCGCATATACTGAGAAATATGTACGCTTGTCCCATCCGCAATTCCGTCTGCTCCTGAAACTTCATCAAATTTCTCTCCAGGTCCGTTATAAACCGGTACATTTCCGCCATTTCCCTGAATCTTTACTTCAAAATCCACATCTTTTCCGCCAAAAGTACGATACTCTTCATTCACTGCGTCTGCCCTGGAAGCCGGATCCAGATCATCCATAGGAATGTATCCGTTCATCCCATGATACTGGGTATATGCCCACTTTTTGCCGTCCGTTCCATCTTTCTCACCCAGAACATGGATTGCAGTTCCATTCGGAATCTGACCGTCATTCAGTTTAATTCCCTTCGGATCCGCTTCATCATAAATATCTGCTCCACCCTGTGCACTCTGTACGATCATGTAATAATCTGTTGCATAATCCGGATTCTGGCTCTTTCCATCATCAGCATAAACAGAAACCGCTGTCACAATAATGCACAGCAATATTGCCAATACTGTTCCCAACCTTCTCTTCATAATCTCTTTCCTTCATTTCTCATTTTCTTTTTACAGCAGATGAACTTTTGTATTTGCTGTATGTGTTCCCATAAGGCTCTTTCACGTATGCTTTTACTACATAGTAGTATGATACACCTTTTTGTGCTTTTTTGTCCAGATATGAAGAAAGATTTCCACCGGAAATTCTCTTTATCAACTGATAAGAACCTCCTTTTTTCTTTCTGTATATATAATATCCGTTACATTTTTTCTGTGGATTCCATCTGATTCTGATTCCCTTCTTTTCAGACTTCACAGAGGAAATCTTCTGCAACGAAGGTGCCGCCTTAACCACATCGCCGGTTGTATATTTACTGTAGTATCTTTTTCCGGATGCTTCATAATATGCCTTTACCGTATAACGGTATGAAGCATTGGCTTTAACTTTACTGTCCTTATATTTTAATGTGGAAGTCCCGACATCTGCGATTTTTGACCATTTTCCTCCTGCAGCAGGTTTTCTGTACACATAATATCCAGTAGCTTTCGAAACCTTTTTCCATGAAACAAGATTATACCCGGAATTATAAGCCTTCACCTGAAATACCGGCGTATCCGGCACCCATGACTGATTTAAAGTTCTCGTATGTGCCTTGATCCTTACAGTCCAGTTTTTTGTCTTTCCATCTGACCATTCTGCTGTTGCTGATGCACCCTTATGAAAAGTCTGTCCTGACTCTATCCCTGCTGTGGAAGTAAACCATTTGCTTCCACCTGATGTCTTATAACCGGCATTTGCTTCCACACCAAAACTGATATAACTGATTCCACTGTTAGTAATCACTACCGAATACCTGCTCCCCTGCTTCAGCATTACTTCCGGTACAGTAACTGTCTGCACCCCTGCCACTGGCTGTTCAACTTCACAGGGCTGCGTATACGCAGCAGTTCCACTTTCCGGATCTGAAAGATCTGTAAGATCTGTATATACCTGTATTTTATATGAAGCATTATCATTCATGGTAACTACATTGATTTCTCCCAGAGCCTCTTCGTTTCCATTCCCTGCCTTCGTTTCATAAACAACTGATACTGACTGTCCAGGCTGTACTTTTATAGAAGAAATAGCTGAAGAACCATCATAAAAATAATTATTCCTATACTTTTGATCCAAAGCAGCCACTGCCTCTGCACTTACAAGTTTACTGATATTGGGATCCTGATAGGAAAGATAGTAATATCCCCCATCTCCCTTGTTCTCTCCCCAACTGTTTTTTATGATCCAGGCACCATCTGATGTCACATTGGAAACAGGCAGGAAATTATTCTTTGAATAATTATCATCCCATCCTACGACTGTTACAATATGATTAATCACAGTCGAACTCGATTTTCCAACAGGATAACAATATGCAGCTGTGTCCGGATTTGCATAACTTTCCTTCATATAAAGCATAATGGATACTGCATGGTCATTCAGCAGCATTTCTTTCATACGTTCCTCACTGTATTTGGAAAAAGATGCATTTTTCAGATATGCCACAGAATTATAAGCCTTACTCTCCGGAATCTGTACACTCAGATTCTGCTGATGCAAAGAATCCGTAGGAAACGGCACATCATCTTCTGTAGTCATTCCCGACCAGGTGCTGAGATAGATAGCCGCCAGATAATCATTGCCTCCTATCTCATGATAATCTCCCAGTACCGAGTTCACATCATCGGGAGTATTTTCCAACGGATCATTCTGTCTGTTTGAAAAAAAGTATGATAAGTGTTCCTCTGACAGATCATAAGTTCCTTTATTCTGTGCCAGAAGTGAAGTTTCCATAATTGCCGCCATCCCAAAAGCCCAGCAGGTTCCAAATGGATTCTGATTTTTTACAGAAGTAACCAGTCCTTCTTTTCTGGAATCATAGGAGGATGGAAATGCTGTTTCTCTGCTTCCATATGCAGCGTAAACTGATGTCAGATCACTCTCTACTTCAGGTCCCGGATCTATCGGTTTTAAATTTTTAAAAGGTTCTAACTCTTCTTTTCTTTCCTCTTCTGTCAACGGACGACCTTTGATATATCGAATTCCATCTGTATTTTCTTCCGTTGCTTCTCCATCCTGGAACTCCTGTTTTGCATCATCGCTTCCGAACAGTTCTGCATCAGATTCCGTATCTGTTCCAAATTCATCTGCCTGTGAACTTTGAAATTCTTTCAGATCTGATGTATTTTCTTCTGTCTCTCTGTTGACTCCGGATCCAAACATTTCCTGACCCGCAGCGGGTACCGATGTACAAACCATTGCATAAGCCAGAAAAACTGACAATGCGCGTATCGCTGTATTTCTTTTTTTCATGTAGTAGTTAACTCCCTTGCGTAAATATAATATCATTATATCAGTATCTTTTTTGTTTTTCAACCATGATCAATGACAAAAACCGTCGGAAAACAGTAAATTTCCCCTGTTTTCCGACGGCTCTATGTAGAAATGCAGAGCTCTGCCGACAAGAAAATGTCGCCAGGAAAAGACGTCAAATGCCTGTGATGCATTTTCTTCTGTGCATGTGAAAAGTGTGGAAAATGTGTGTGAAATGCTTTATATACTAACTCAGAACAGACTTGAAAATCTTACAGACTCTTCTCTTTTGCTATCCTTATTCTAGCAGAACAAGCATTGTATTACAATGAAAATCGTTCTTTCTTATTTGTGCTAATCTGACACATTGTTACTGTTCACTCCGTTCTAAGCAGCAACGCATTCTCCTCTTATTTGCTGATACTTTCCTTTGCTCTTTTCATCATATCAGCCAGTTCCTGGTATTTTCCTGTGACATATCCATAGTTTTTTCGCTTATGCGGAAGCATACAGTTTGTGCAGTCTTTAATTCCCTTTTCCGTATACCGGAAATTCCCACCGCATTTCTCACCCAGGGCATATAGCGGGCAATAACAGAACAGACAGTTAAAATCATCCGGATCTGCATTCTTATGACACGGAAAAAATTCACATTTCTTATGGCTGAAATAAGAATATTCTTTCCCTTCCCAATAAGGTTTCTCCATTGCTACCTCTCCTCTCCTGTTGCAAGTTTTTATCTTTCCAGAATAATTCCGTTTTCTCAGTCTCCATCAATCCCACCCATCAGAGGACGAAATAAAAAAAATACTCTAATAAATTATCAATTTCTCTTCACATAACAAAGCATTGAAAATTCATTACAGTATTTTTCACAGATCATACATTTAAAATTAATAAGAGGGAGCGATGCTACCCCGGGGTAGAAAAAAATCCGTTCATGAGTGCGCGGAGGGAACGAATAAATCCGAAGTAGTATCGCCTGCCATTTAATCATGTATAATTCATAAAGAACAGGCGCATTCCATAAAAAATGTCTGCCTTCAGATAAAAGCAGACAACACTCCGAAGCTGCGGATTCAACGGAGTTGGTTGTTACACTTTACACGGAAGTTTAACCTCGCCATACCAAGCAGGTTTCCTGGCTCCAGGCTCATCGCTCCTCTCTCCTTCTCATGCTATGGCACAATGGACATTCTGAGATTTGCTCCTCTGTTACAGTGACCGGATCGCTCAGGTTTCTCACCTGATTCCCTCTTTCTGTACTGCTCTTTCTCACAGTATCAGCACTTAATATGTTCTGTATGGAATTATACTAACCATATAGTAACACCTTCCTGCCAGAATGTCAACTATTTATCAAAGATTTCCTTTGTGAATAAACAGTAAAAAAAATCTCACATTCCAGTTTATAAAACATAAACCAGAACATGAGATTTACAGGGTTACACCAGTCTTCTTACAGATACGATTGTTCTGTAAGCAGCATTATCGCTGATCTTGATACCATCTACAGAATTGGACGCATGTACGATCTGTCCATTTCCCATATAGATTGCCACATGACCACCATAGCAGATCAGGTCACCAGGCTGTGCATCTGCATAGGAAACTTCTGTTCCTGCATTCTGCTGTTCGTAGGAAGTTCTCGGAAGGCTTACGCCAAAGTTTGCATATACACTCTGCACGAAACCGGAACAGTCAGCACCATTGGTAAGACTTGTACCACCCCAGACATAGGGATTTCCAACAAACTGTGTCGCATAATCAACTACAGAAGATCCTGAGCCTGAATAGGAAGATGAAGAAGAACTGTCAGAGTCTGAAGACTGCTGGCTCTCATAATCATCTACAGATACTGTATTTTCAGAATCGATCACGTTACCGTATTCATCATACTCTACATCATCGGAAGCTTCTGCACTGTATCCGTCGTCACCATTTTCGTCATATGTCACATCGTCATAATTTTCATCATAGTTCTCGTCATAAGTATCCGTATCAACGGTCTCATCAGATTCTTCAATCGGATTTCCATCTTCATCATATGCGACATCATAATCTTCGGATTCATCGTAATCTTCAGACTCTTCATAGTCATCATTTGTTCCGTTGTCTTCAGATTCGCCGGAGTCCCCGGATTCTGCTTCAGCCTGCGCCTGAGCTGCGGCTTCTGCGGCAGCCTCTTCCTCTGCGGCTCTTCTTGCGGCTTCTGCTTCTGCCTGACGTCTTGCTTCTTCCTCTGCTGCGATTCTCTCTGCCTCGAGTCTCTGAATCTCAGCAGTCTGTTCAGCTAACAGATTCGCATACTGTGTTGCCTGATACTGTGCATATTCAATTTCATTGGCGTAGTCTGCAGAAGTTGCTTTCTTCTCATCAATCTGGTTCTGAAGAACATAAGACTGTTCTTCATAGGAAGCTTTCATTTCTTCCAGTTCTGCTTTGTCTGACTCATACTGTGTCTTGAGATTATTTACTTCATTGATCGTATTGACATATTTGTCAAGGTTCTTTCTGTCCTGTTCATACATCTGCTGTGTGTTCTCTGCGCGTGTCAGCAGCTCGCTGAGGTCATCAGAGTTAAGCATCATCTGGAACCATGCAGTATCTCCGCCCTGCTCGTATAAGCACTGAATACGTTTCTTCATATTCTCATACTGTTTGTCACGGGCTTTCTGTGCTTTCGCCAGGTCCTGTTTGGTTCTGATGATATCCACTTCTTTATTATCAATATCACCTTTCAATGTATCTATGGAGACCATAACACTTACAAGACTGGAATCCAGATCTGCGATCTCGCTCTCAAGCTGTGCTTTCGCATTCGCCAGTTCATTCATGCGGGAATATGTGGCATCAAGCTGCTGGCTTGTGATCGCCTGTTCTTCTCTTAATTCATCTTCTCTGGATGCGCTTACGCTGACTACCTGCGTGGCGCTCATAATAAGTGCTAATGTCAGACATACAATTCTTTTTTTCATGAATTCTCACCCTCGTAACATTTTCTATGTAACTAATTCGTTCTATCTTTTAATATTTATGAAACATCTAATTTAATCCTTGTACATATTAACATATCATTTGTTTCTTTGCAAGGTTTATTTAGAACAAACTTTAAACTTTTGTAACATTTAGTAACTGTTTTGCAATTTCATCAAAGTTTGTTACGATTTCTGTACACGAGAAAGAATTCTGCCCGGAGGGCTTTTTGTGTCACAAGAACATTACAGAGTAATTTCCCTGTGACACAAAAAACGGCCTCCTTACGGAAGCCGTTTTTTATGTGGACCCTGCGGTCCATCTGTTTTTTAGTTAAATAAGTCTGCAAGAATCTGGTCTGCTGTCATATTCAGATATCCATCCGGGTCGGAAAGAGTGCTTCTGTTCCATCTCAGATAATTTCCTCGTCTGATATAGTTACCACTGGATGTATTATAAGTATACTTGGTATATCCGGCATATCTGGACATATACTTTTTGGCCAGTGTGATCGCCTGACTGGAATAATCGCCGGACGGTGTCGGTGTACCAGCGATCTGAACACCTGCATTCGGTGTGGAATGTACGATCACTGCACTCTTGTCTTTACACTGTCCCAGAATGATCCATGTATGTCCATCATCATATCCTACATCACCAGGATAAACGGTCCAGTCATCGCTCGCCAGATTCGCCTGAGTGAGAATACTGCCCCATCCCAGAGATTTATAATAAGAACCGATTTCACCGGAAACAACTGTGTATCCGCTTCCGATTCCTGATTTGCTCTGCATTACCTGATATGCTGTCCAGCCCACAAATCCGGAACAGTCAAAGCCTTTCGCTCTGTTTGCTGTACTCAGGTCTCTGTAATTATTATAGTTATAACTGCTGCTCTGGCTGTTATAAAACTCTGTCATCGTCGGGCTGAGACCTTTTCTGGTAGAATCATTCCAGCCACCGCCCCATACATAAAGAGCCTGTCCAACCGGCATCAGCGCACCTGCAAGATAATTCTTGATCGTCTTTGTACCGGTAGAACTTGTAGTATTGCTTAACACACCTGTTGAACTGAAATGATATTTCGTTCCGTCAATGGTCACATCTCCGGTCGCCATAACACCTGTTTCTTTATCAAAATAGTATTTGGAAGAACTGATCGTCTTCCATCCTGTTACCATTTTACCGCTGCTGGTGTTAAAGTAATAGGTCTTATTGCCGATCGTCTGGAACCCTTTTGCCATGATTCCATCACTTGTTTCAAAATATCTGGACTCCTGATTGGAATTCTTTGCCCAGCCAGTGAGCATGTAGCATGCGCTTGTAAAATATCTGGTGTTATCTTTACTGTCTGTAAGGAATGTCTTGCAGGCAGCTACACCACTTCCACTGTAAAAATAATATTTCTTACCCTTCAAAGTTAACCACTTGGTCTGCATAAAACCTGTGGTCGGATCAAAATATCTCTTCTGATCCTTGGAATCTGTGAGCCATCCGGTCATCATGATTCCGGCACCCTTGCTGAAATATCTCTTTCTTCCGCTGCTGTCAGTCGCCCAGCCCTTCACCTGAACACCTGTGCTTGCGTTGAAATAGTATTTCTTTCCATCCAGTTCCAGCCAGCCTTTCTGTTTGGAACCATCTTTATTTATGTAGTATGACTTGCCGTTAATAGTTACAAAACCCGTTTGTGTTGCCGCCTGTACATTCGCTGCAGAATACCTGAAAACTCCCGCAGCGAAAAACATTAGCAACAGAAGCACTCCCCAGATTCTAAACTTTCTGTTTACGTTTTGCATACATACCTTCCTTTTCTTTTTTTCAT
>ENA-OROL01001830-OROL01001830.1-human-gut-metagenome-genome-assembly--contig:-NODE-1830-length-16147-cov-2.862665_pt1 | contig 16147 bp, 12 predicted proteins | sample MGYA00242128_ERZ509048 | MGnify/ENA primary metagenome ERZ509048 (study PRJEB26280, sample SAMEA2338750) | human gut metagenome | biome: human gut; feature: human-associated habitat; material: faeces...
TACCATTGAACTACACCCGCATGTGATGTACTGTCTCACAACGAAATTTATTTTAACACAGGAGTTTTGAAAATGCAAGGGTTTTTTGAAAAAAATTTGATTTATCAAGCAAGACAGATGCCTGCAGAAAGAATTTTTGTATATTACAAAGGATAAGGGGCGTCAGTTTAGCCATTTAAACAACATTCCCCTATTAAAAACGCTCATCTCATGTTATACTGAAAAGGTTCGAATTAAAAGCAGCCTGCGGAGTACATTTCCGTAGGTTTTTTATTCAAACAGAGCTGGGAAGTTCTGTTTGAATCCCGTATTGAATAAAAGAACCTGCCTGGCAGGATTTGTTTTTGTTGGAAGGAGTATGTAATGCGCTTTTTATTATGCGGAATTAATGCGAAATATATCCACTCAAATCTGGCGATTTTCAGCCTGAAAGCTTATGCTGACAGGAAGAAGATTCCAGGAGCGGAGATTATTTTAAAAGAATATACAATTAATAATTATGTAGAGGATATTTTACAGGATTTATATGAGGAAAAGGCTGATGTTGTTATTTTTTCCTGCTATATATGGAATATTTCTTTTGTGCGAGAACTGGCGGCGGAGCTTAAAAAAGTGAGTCCTGATGTGAAAATCTGGGCTGGTGGTCCGGAAGTTTCTTATGCAGCGAATAAATTTTTGATGGAGAATCCAGCATTTGACCTGATTATGCAGGGAGAGGGAGAGGAAGTTTTCTCTGAACTGATTCGCTTAACAGTGGAGGAAAAATGTCGGATTAAAGATGTATACAAACAATCAGAAAGTAAAAAAGTCTTATCGGGGATTGTGGAAAAGAGATATTCCATAGAAAGGAAACAAGCTGTAAAAGAGGAAAAAGATATAGAAGATAAACATTTCGCAGGAGAAGATAATGTCTATCCAACGAATTATATAGATATGTCAAAGCTCCAAAAGTTACAGGGAATTGCAGTCCGGGATTTTTCAGGAGAAGCAGCTTTAGGAAATGCTGAGAGCAATATAGGAAATAAAACGAAAATCATCAATACAGGTTTTGCCACATTGATGGATATGGATACGATTCCATTTGTGTACGAGGATTTTCATCTTTTTGAACATAAGATTTTATATTATGAGACGAGCAGAGGATGTCCGTTCTGTTGTAGTTACTGCCTTTCTTCTGTGGATAAGACGGTAAGATTTCGTTCTTTGCCGATTGTGAAAAAAGAGCTGGATGCTTTTCTTGAAGCAAAAGTTCCCCAGGTTAAGTTTGTTGACAGGACATTTAACTGCAACAGACAGAGGGCAATTGATATCTGGAGTTATCTGGTGGAGCATGATAACGGAATTACGAATTTTCATTTTGAGATTTCATCGGATTTGCTTGGTGAGGAGGAGTTAGAGCTTTTTGCAAAGATGCGTCCGGGTCTGATTCAGCTTGAAATTGGAGTGCAGTCCACAAATGGGGAGACGGTTGATGCGATTCATCGGCATATGGATTTAGATAAGCTTTTTCATTATGTGGACAGAGTACATGAACTGGGAAATATTCATCAGCATTTGGATTTAATTGCCGGGCTGCCATATGAGAATTATGAGAGATTTGGATGCTCATTTGATGATTTATATGCACATGAGCCAGACCAGCTTCAGCTTGGATTCCTTAAAGTGTTAAAGGGAACGATGATGGAGGAAGAAGTCAAAAAGTACAGCATTCTATATCGTAATCAGCCGCCATACGAAGTACTTGGAACAAAATGGCTCTCTTATGACGAGATTATTTTATTAAAAGGTGTGGAGGAGCTTGTAGAACTCTATTACAACAGTGGTCAGTATACATTAACTTTAAAATATGCTGTTCCATTTTTTGAGAGTCCATTCCGCTTCTATGAAATGTTTTCAGCATGGTACCGGGGAAAAGGCTATCATAAGCTGAATCACAACCGACTCGAAAAGTATAATATTCTTCGGGAGTTTTTAAGAGAACATATAGATGAAAATGAATGGGATACTTTAGATGAGATTATGCTATATGATATGTATCTTCGAGAAAATGTAAAAGGAAGACCTGCATGGGCAAAAGATACCGCACAATACAAGAAAGAGTGGAAAGCATTATACAGAGAACAGGGAGAAAAACTTTTTCCAGAAGATGTGCAGGCAGGAATTTATGATTCAAAGAGGGCAGCCAACCAAAGTCATATCGAAGTATTTGAAATTAATATAAAGAAGTTTGAGCAGAGTGGGCAGGTGGAGAAAAAACAGGTGTTTTGCTTATTTGATTATAGCAGAAGGAATCCGCTAAATCGGGCGGCTAGAACTGTAGAGTGGGAAATATTATAATAAGTGAACAGCAGGTTACGATGTTGTTGATAATGATATAGGATAGTAAATCCTGATAAAATAGAGACTTGAATGTACGACAGAAATGACTTAAAATAAAAAAGAATGTTCAGGAGAACAAAAAAAGTCTGTATGTTTATAACAATAAAAGTATTTTTCAAGTAAGCACCATAGCAAGGTCAGAGTGAGAGATATAGTGATTTCTGTTCTGAAGTGCTGTATCTTTGAAAGATGCGAAATCACTATATGAAGTTAGAAAATGAAGACGGACGCATTTTATATAGTTTATTTTAGAAAGGAAGTTTTAGTATGAAGTCAGATGGCACAAAGAAAAGACAGAGAATTGCTACAGTTGTAGTTGTATTAGTAGTTATCGCGATGGTTATCACAACAGTCGTTCCAGCAATGATGATGTAGGATTCAAAACACATCAGAGTTTTTGAATATGAATGAGAGAAATGAATTAAATAAATCATGATCTATAGGATAGAATGATGTTTTATTTAATGGAATTTTAAGAAAGAAAGTAAAAGGGTGCAATATGAAAAAAAGAGTGGGGATTATCATACTTGTATTGATTCTTCTTATTTTAGCAGGCGGCGGGGCGGCGTTTTATTATTATTATTCCAAGTATATTAATATTGATGCAATCTATCCGGGAATGACAATTCAGGGGATGTCTGTCGGCGGAATGACACAGGAAGAGGCAAAGGCAAAAGTACAGGAATATATAGATAAGGTATCGCAGGAAACGGTTACATTGCAGGTGAAAAAGAAAGAGAGTACATTTGCTCTTTCCGATATTGGTCTGAAATGTACAAATATGGATGTGGTAGAGAAAGCATATGATTTCGGAAAGACAGGGAATGTCTTTAAGCGTGTCATTGAAGTAAGAAAGCTTGAAAAGGAAGGGATGGATTTTCCACTTACCTTTTCTGTAGATAAGGCAGAGACGAGGAAGGTTGTTAAGAAGAAGGCGAAGAAGTTCCTTGCAAAGAAAAAGGATGCCACTATTACAAGAAAAGACGGAAAGTTTGTTATCACAAAGCAGGTAGATGGTGTAGATATCGACTTTGAGGCAAATGCAGACAAGCTTGCAGAAGTCTTTAGCAAAAAAGACTGGAATCACAAGTCTGTTGTATTTCCGATGGATTATACGTTAGATAAAGCAAAGCATACGAAGAAGGAGCTTTCAGCAATTAAAGATGTGCTTGGAACATTTACAACCTCTTATGCAGGCTCTGCTTCTGGAAGATGCGCTAATGTAGAGAATGGAGCAAGCCTGATTAACGGAACTTTACTGTATCCGGGAGATTCTTTCTCTGTTTATTCAAAAGTAGCACCATTTACAGCGGATAATGGATACCATCTTGCAGGTTCTTATTCGAATGGACAGACAGTGCAGACTTATGGTGGAGGAATCTGCCAGGTATCTACAACACTTTACAATGCGGTTTTAAGAGCAGAGTTAAATGTAACAGAGCGATCGAATCATTCAATGACGGTACATTATGTTCCATTATCTGCGGATGCGGCGATTTCCGGAACAGATAAGGATCTGAAGTTTACCAATAATCTTGATCATCCAGTATATATTCAGGGAGTAGCTGGAGGAAGCAGCATTACATTTACTATTTACGGTAAGGAATATCGTGCTTCAAACCGAAAGGTAGAGTATGTATCCGAGACTGTTTCTACAAGAGGTCCTTCCGAAAAAGTAATCAAGGATAACACGATGGAAGAGGGCAAGCGAGTTGTAGAATCCAATGGACGTACTGGTTACACAGCAAGACTGTGGAAGGTTGTATACATAGATGGAAAAGAGACGAAGAGAATGCAGGTGAATTCCAGTTCTTATATGTCCACTCCATCCGTTGTCCGTGTCGGAACAAAGAAAAAGGAAGTGCCAAAGCCAACGACGCAGAAGAAAGATGAGACAGCAAAAGCTGGTGAGAAGGCAGAAGGCAGCAAAGGTACGACAGGAAATAATAATCAGGGAGCAAATAAGGCGGAGTAGGCGGTGAGCCTGCTTCCGCTGTGGGAGTGTATATTATGCGGATAGGAAAGGTAAAAGAGAGTATTTTAAAACGCTCGGTACTAAGACAGTTGCATAACCACAGTGAAAAAGGCTCTCCGGCACCCGGTGAGGATGCCGGAGTTCTTTTTATGCCGGAATTTATGCCAGAGTTTACACAGGGATTTTCGGGAAAAAACGGTGTGGCAATGGCAGTAAATCCGGTGGAAGGCTGGACATTTGCAGCAAAAAGAGCAGTCTACGGTGCAGTAAATAGTATGCTGGCAGCGGGAGCAGCTTCAAAAGCGATTTCGCTCAGTATTCTTATGCCGGAAGAAGCAGAGGAAAAACAGTTAAAGGCATTGATAAAAGAAATCGACAGCCTTTGTATGCAGGAAAATATTTTAGTGCTTTCCGGGCATACAGCGGTGTCACCGTATGTCAGCACACTTATTTTATCGGTTACTGCAATGGGAAGTATTACGAGAAATAAGGAAAACATTGTAGTAAGCAAGGAGAGCATAGCGGATAGTAAGGGAAACACAAAGCAGGTAGCTGTAGTGAATGCGGATTTAGATTTAGTTGTTGCAGGAACGGTCGGCAGAGAAGGTGCGGCTATGCTTGCGGCCGAGTATGCGAAACGATTAGAAGAAAGATACGCACCGTCCTATGTTGAGGCGGCAAAGCATTTATTTGATGATGGCTCTATGACGGCAGTAGCGGACATTTTACAGGAAAAAGAAGTTGTTTCTGTACATGATGTGCGGGAAGGCGGTATTTTTGCCGCACTCTGGGAAATGGCAGCGGCAGCCAATGTCGGACTGTCTATTGATCTTAAAAATATACCGATCAAGCAGCATACGATAGAAGTATGCGAATATTTTAATTTAAATCCATATATGCTTCGGTCCGGCGGAACATTGCTTCTTGCCTGTGCAAATGGAGCCAGAATTGTCGAGCAGTTGAAAAATGCCGGAGTGCAGGCGGCAGTGATCGGACAGACGACTGCAGGAAATGACAGACTGATTCGCTATGATGATGAGGCTCGTTTCTTAGAGCCGCCGAAGATGGATGAGTATTATAAAGTAAATTAGATAAAGGAGAAAAATTATGCGTCATGAAATTTTACGAATGCTGGAAAATAACAGCAGAATAGATTTACACGACCTGGCAATTATGCTTGGAACCGATGAGAGTGTTGTATTAGAAGAAATCGAAAAAATGGAGAATGAGGGAATCATCTGCGGATATCCTACCCTTATTAACTGGGATAAAACAGACACAGAGAAAGTAACAGCATTTATCGAAGTGCGTGTTACCCCACAGAGAGGACAGGGATTTGAAAAGCTGGCAGAGAGAATCACAAACTACCCGGAAGTAAAGTCCATTTATCTGATGTCTGGAGCTTTTGATTTTGCTATCTTTTTAGAGGGTAAAACTTTAAAAGAAGTCTCCATGTTTGTCTCCACAAAGCTTTCTACATTAGAAGCAGTTGCCGGTACAGCAACACATTTCGTCCTGAAAAAATATAAAGATCACGGTATGATTCTTATAGATAAAGAGCCGGCAAACAGAATGAAGGTGACACCATGAGAAACCCTTTATCCGATAAAGTAGTACAGATGAAACCTTCAGGAATCCGTAAATTTTTTGATTTAGTACAGGAAATGCCAGATGCTATTTCCCTTGGTGTAGGTGAGCCGGACTTTGATACTCCGTGGCATATCCGTGAGGAAGGTATCTATTCCTTAGAAAAAGGACGTACTTTCTATACATCCAATGCCGGATTGTTAGAACTTCGAAAAGCAATCGCACACTACATGTATCGTAAATATGAACTTACTTACAATCCTGCCCACGAAATCGTTGTGACTGTTGGTGGAAGTGAGGGAATTGATCTTGCTCTTCGTGCGATGCTGAATCCGGGAGACGAAGTTATTTTGCCAGAGCCAGCTTTCGTCTCTTATCTCCCATGTGTGAAGTTAGCGGACGGTGTGCCTGTAACAATTGACTTAAAAGAAGAGAATCACTTTAAGTTAAAGCCAGAAGAATTACTTGCAGCAATTACCGATAAGACAAAGATTCTGATTTTATCCTATCCAAACAATCCGACAGGTGCGATTATGACCCGTGAAGACTTAGAGCCGATCGCCGAAATCGTAAAAGAAAAAGATCTGTATGTCATTTCTGATGAAATTTATGCAGAACTTACTTATGGACAGAATCACTGTTCTATCGCTTCTCTTCCAGGAATGAGAGACAGAACGATTATCATCAATGGATTCAGTAAATCCTTTGCCATGACCGGATGGAGAATGGGATTTGCCACGGGTCCGGAACTTATCATGCAGCAAATATTAAAGATTCATCAGTTTGCGATTATGGCAGCACCGACAACAAGCCAGTACGCAGCAATCGAAGCAATGACAAACGGGGAGGAAGACGTTCAGATTATGCGAAATGCATATAATCAGCGCCGTCGATTTGTCTTAGAACTCTTCTCCGAAATGGGATTGAAATGTTTTGAGCCAGAAGGCGCATTTTACATGTTCCCATGCATCAAAGAATTTGGCATGACCTCCGATGAATTTGCAAACCGCTTCTTACGCGAAGAAAAAGTAGCCATCATTCCGGGAACAGCATTTGGAGACTGCGGAGAAGGATTCCTTCGAGTATCCTATGCTTATTCTATCGAAGAATTAAAAGAGGCATTAGGTCGTCTGGCTAACTTTGTGGAAAGATTACGTAAAGAGAAAAATCTGTAATAGTAGTAAATAAGAAATATCGAGGAATAAATTATGGTAAACATCGTATTACATGAGCCGGAAATGCCGGCCAACACTGGAAATATTGGAAGAACCTGCGTAGCAACAGGGAGTGTTCTTCATTTAATCGAGCCACTTGGCTTCAAAATCAACGACAAAATGCTCAAACGTGCCGGACTTGACTACTGGGATAAATTAGATGTTCGTACTTATGTGAACTTCGAGGACTTCCTTGCAAAGAATCCAGGAGCAAAAATCTATATGGCAACCACAAAGTCAAAACAAACTTACACAGATGTAGAATATGAAGACGGCTGCTACATCATGTTCGGAAAAGAAAGCGCAGGAATCCCGGAAGACATTCTGTACGACAACCAGGAGACAGCAGTGCGGATTCCGATGATTAATGATATTCGGTCGCTGAATTTGTCGAACTCGGTGGCGATTGTGCTATACGAGGCGCTGCGGCAGAATAACTTTGGCCATATGCAGCTCGCGGGGCATTTGCGGACGCATGAGTGGAGGTAGACGGACGGGACTCTGGTGATCGTAGACGGAACTGCATTCTTTTTATAAGGAAGAAGTTAAGATCATTTCTAATTCGGCGAAGACCTGCTCGGCGTAAAGCTGTTTGATTTCGTGGCGGGTCATGCCGGAGACGTTGGTCTGGAAGGTGAAGGTGTGGGCTTGGGTTTTGTATAAAATACAGAAGTAGACAACGCCCTGTACGCTGTCAGCGTTGTTGGGGTCGAGATTTCCGGTTGTGCCGGTGATTCCGATGGCGATGGCGGTGTGCAGATTTTCTTGTACTGTGCGGGCCATGGCTTCGGCGCATTCGGGGGAGTAGACGCCGTGGATTTCGATGACGGAAGGGTCGACGCCGACGAGGACTTTGGTTTCGTTCAGATACGTGACGTAGCCGCCGGGGAAAATGGCGGAGGCGCCTTCGGTGTCGGTGATCAGGGAGGCGATCAGGCCGGAAGTGCAGCTTTCCATGGTGGAAATGGTGGTGTGGGATGCAATGAGCTGTTTGATGATGGAATCAATGGTGTTTGGGTTCATAGTGAAAATTACCTCCAGAGTTAGTTTGATATGTCTGGCAAAAAAGCCCCTCGGCGGAGGGGCTTATTTTGGTGCTTCGCCTTTGGCGAGTGTAAAGATAAATTCGGTACCAACGCCCTCTGTACTGATGACATTGATATTCTGGTTATGCGCAGTGATGATCTCTTTGACGATCGAAAGCCCAAGTCCCGTTCCTTTGCGGTCCTTGCCGCGGGAGGCGTCGAGCTTGTAGAAGCGCTCCCAGATTTTCGTGATGCTTGCCTTTGGAATGCCGCAGCCGGTGTCCTTGACGGAGACGAAGACTTTGCCGTGCTTCTCCGTTGTCTCAACTGTGATGGTGGAATCGTTGTTGCTGAATTTGATTGCATTATCAATGAGATTGTACAGCACCTGCTGGATTTTTCCCATATCGGCGCAGACATACAAAGTACGCGATGCGAGGATCAGTGAAATGGAAATCCGCTTTTTCGTGCAGGTTCCCTCAAACGAAGCGGCGGTATCCTTGATGACGGCGTTGATGTCAAACGAGGTCAGATCGAGCATATTCCCTTTATCGTCGATGTCGTTCAGCGTCAGCAGGCTCTGCGTCAGCTTGTGCAGCCGTTCTGTCTCAAACAGAACGATTTTCAGATATTTTTCCTGCATTTCCGGTGGGATCGTGCCATCTGCCAAAGCCTCAGTATAACCGCGGATCGAAGTCAGTGGTGAGCGGAAATCGTGAGATACATTTGCTAAAAACTGACGTTGGTATTCGATCATGCTTTTGTTTTTTTGCGCAAGATATTTTACGGCAGAAGCGAGTTCGAGCTGTTCAGCTCCGCCTAATTTTGCAGGCTTTTGGTCAAAGTGGCCATCTGCGTACTCTTTGGCGTTGTGTGCAAGCTGCTTGAGAGGATATACACTGCGCCAGTACAGCAGCAAAAATACGATGGCAGATACCAAAAGTAATAATAAATAACAGATCAGGATCGTGTCTAAGATCAGAGTTGCTTCTTCCTTGATGGCTTTTTGCGGTGTCAACAGGACCAAATATCCCTTGGTTTCTTTAGAACCGGTAAGAGGGCAGATGACAGCGAGGACATTGGATTTCATGATGCCCTTTGGTCGTGCTCCCTTAACGGATTGCCGATTTAGAAAATCACTGTCGGAATCGGTGATGTTTTTGCCAACATAGTCGTAATCGGAAGAATCTGAAAGGATCGTTCCGGTGGGGCTGACAAGCCAGACACGAGTATCAAAGAGAGAACTGAGCATGGTACTTTGTTTTTGCAGTGTAAATGCACCATCCTCAGGAGTGCCTTGTGTACTGGCGTAATGTGAAGTCAGATAATAGGCTTCACTGGAAATCTGCTGCTCTTTTTTTGTCTCTAAATAATTGTAAGTTAGGGAGTAGCCGTACGTATTTATCAGCGCAAAGATGCAGATTACCAACAATAAGTATGCAGTAATAAACTGCAGACGGAGTGTTACTTTCATGCGTTCCCTTTCTCGTGAAATTCGAATTTATAGCCGATTCCCCATACCGTAGCCAATTTCCACTGATCATGGTCTTTGAATTTCTCGCGCAAACGTTTGATGTGCACGTCGACGGTACGAGTATCACCAATATAGTCATAACTCCAAATATGATCTAAGAGTTGTTCTCTGGTAAACACCTGGTTTGGATGGGACGCCAGGAAATAGAACAATTCTAATTCCTTTGGCGGCATCTCGATCATTTGGTCTTTATAGTGGACCGAATAATCGGACAGGTTGATCTGAAGATCCGGAAAAGTAACGATCTCCAATTCCTGCTGTGGCACTTGCGGTGTCGGTGTCGGAGTACTTTCGCCGACTGTCGCTTTGGTGCTTCGCCGAAGCACGGCTTTGACGCGTGCAACCATTTCTTTGGAGTCAAACGGTTTCATAATGTAATCATCTGCCCCAAGTTCCAGTCCCAAAACGCGGTCAAATGTTTCTCCTTTGGCAGACAGCATAATGACAGGAAGGGAACCGCCGCGGCGAATCTCTCGAAGTACTTCGTAGCCGTCAATTCCCGGAAGCATAATGTCTAACAGGACAAGGTTAGGCGCAAAGTCTTTAACGGCTTTTAGTGCCTGCTCGCCGTCATAGACCAGTTTTGTTTCGAAACATTCTTTGTTGAGATATAATCCGATGAGTTCTGCAATATTTTCATCATCATCGACAACGAGTATTCTTTGTTTTTCTTTCATGATGTTGTGTTTCCTCCTTTATGAGATGGACAATGTCATAAGTTGATCATCAGGATTTGAAGGTGACGATCGTAACGCCCATGTCGCCCTCTCCAAATTCGCCTAAGCGATACGACTTGACATATTTTAATTTTTTAAGACGGTTGTGTACTGCTGTGCGGAGTGCTCCGGTACCGCGGCCATGGATCACGGTTACCTGTGTCATATGTGCAAGGTAGGCATCATCCAGATATTTTTCCATGACAGGCATTGCCTGATCGACCGTCATACCGATCAAATTGACTTCCTGATGCATGGTAGCGGCTTTGCTCATACCGATACGGCCGCTTCCGGTGTTCTTCGTCTTATTTTTTTCCGGCTTTGGTTGTTTGATCAACTCCAGATCCCGAATATTTACTTTTGTGCGCAGCAATCCGGCTTGTACAAAAAGATCGCCTTTATCGTTAGGCAATGTGCTGACCGTTCCTGCAGAATTTAAAGATAAAATGCGGACGTCAGCACCAATGAACAGATCTTTTGCTTTGAGACCGGATGCTTTCTTTGGTTTTGCAGGCTTTAAGGAATGGGATTGCTTGCTATTGATCTGTTCCCGCAATTTGGTGCGCTCTGCCTCCATTTCGCGGATATGTGCATCGCTTTCTGCCCATTTTGTGTATTTGCGGATCGTTTCATCCGCATAGTCTTTGGCTTTTGCCAAGATCCGGCCTGCTTCTTCGTTTGCATTTTGCAGGATGCGTTCTTTGGAGTTGTCTATTTTGTCGTTTTTTTCGCGCAATTCTTTGCGCAGTCTGGAAATCTCTTTGCGGCTTTCCGAAGCATCGGCAAGCTCTTTTTCAAGACGGATACGTGTCTGCTCCAGATCTGCAAGTACATCTTCAAACTGTGTAGCATCGCTTGCTACGTGGTGTTTGGCATCTTCGATAATATCGTCGGACAGTCCCAGCTTGTGAGAAATGGCAAACGCATTACTTTTACCGGGAACACCGATCAACAGACGGTAAGTCGGCCGTAGAGTGGAAACGTCAAATTCACAACACGCGTTTTCAACGTCCGGCGTCTGTAATGCATAGAGCTTGAGCTCGCTATAGTGTGTTGTTGCCATGGTAAGTGTATGGCGCTTATGCAGATTCGCAAGAATTGCGGTAGCGAGTGCCGCACCCTCTGTCGGATCAGTACCGGCACCGAGCTCATCAAAGAGTGCCAGACTGTTTTCGTCTGCCTGCTCTAAGATGGATACGGTATTTACCATATGAGAGGAAAATGTACTTAAGCTTTGTTCAATGCTTTGCTCATCACCAATATCGGCGTATACTTCGTGAAAGATACGTAAGCTTGATCCGTCAAAAGCAGGAATGTGTAAACCGGCCTGTCCCATTAAACAAAACAGTCCAACGGTTTTTAAGGAAACAGTCTTACCACCGGTATTTGGACCGGTGACGATCAATAAAGAAAAATCGCGACCTAAATGCACATCGATCGGAACAACTTTATCGGCTGCGATCAGAGGATGACGTCCTTGTTTGATCTCGATAAAGCGCTCCTCCGGAAAACGAGGTTTGGTTGCTTTCATTTGCTTGGCGAGCATTGCCTTGGCAAAGATAAAGTCCAACTCTGTCAGGATTCGGTGATCCTGTTCGACCAAGAAGCTTTGCTCAGCAGTTTGATTGCTTAAATCCGCCAACACCTTATCTATTTCATCTTGCTCCAGTCGTTCTAATTCACGGATCTCGTTATTTAATTTGACAACGGAATTTGGTTCAATAAAGAGCGTGGCTCCCGTCGCAGATTGATCATGCAGCATCCCGTGAAAAGAGGAGCGGTATTCTGCCTTGACCGGCAGACAATAGCGTCCGTTTCGCATAGTAATGATGGCATCCTGCAGCATAGAACGATGGCTGTTGAGGAGAACGCCAAGCTGTTCGTGGATACGGTCGCCGGTACTTTTTAATTTGCGGCGTACCTGATTCAAACCGGCACTGGCATCATCCGCCATTTCGTCTTCCGCGATAATGCATCGACGAATCTCCTGCATCAGAGGTGCAAGTGGTTCGAGAAGTTGATAACGTTCATTCAGGCAGTCGCCTGTCTCTTCGTTTTCATTTAAGCTCTTGCGAAAGTAGTGCTTGATCTGCCCTGCGCAGGCTAACAGAGAGGAAATGTCTAACAATTCCCGCATGCTAAGAGGTGCACCGAGTTCTAAGCGTTTTAGACTTTCTTTAATGGGAGTCACGCCCTGGAAGGAGATTGGCCCCTGTGTCATAATATGCGTCAAAGCATCGGAAGTCTCGCACTGTGCTTCTAAGATCTCATCGCGGTCTGTCATCGGTGTCAGAGAGCGGCACAGTTTCTTGCCGCCATCAGAACCCGCCAGCTTAGCAAGCTGCTCGACGATCTTGTCATATTCCAATGTATTTAAAACTTTTTTATTCATAGCTGTTTGGTATTCCTTTCCGGATCCGTATATTTCGAGTGTCAGGCATCTAATGTCCTGCTAATTGATCCAAAGATCAAGGCTATTCAAAACGTACCCCAACATTATAATACACTACAAATAGGTTATACTGCAAGTGCTGCACCTTAAATCCGGTCATTCCTGAAGTACGTTGACAGCCTGAAACTTTACAAAAAATAGGGTTTGGTTCATGCATTGTTCATAACTTATTCATAAGTATATGTTAAAATAAAGTTTGGTTTAGACAGTTTTGCATACAAATGCAGCTTTAAGAGATAGAAGGAAAGCATAGGAATACAGATGGCATGGAGGATGTGGAATGAAGGAAAATCACACGGAGGATTCCGATCAGAATGTAAAATCACATGAGGAACGGAAATATCAGTTTATCAAGGAGCAGATCCGCCCACAGGGGAGAGAAAAGATGCGTAAGATAGTAAGACGAATCGCCTTGTTTTGCGGAATCTTGATACTATTTGCTGTTATTTCAATGAGTTCTTTTTATATTATGCGTAAATATATGCCGGTGGAGGCGTTGGACACGGAGATTATCTATGTAACGCCGGCACCGTCAGATCAAGAGCCTGACAGTACGGAAGAGACGGAAGCAGCCGCACGGGAAACGGATCCGGCGCAGAAAAGTAATCGGTCACAATTATCCTCTCTAGAACAATATGATCATCTCACACAGCAATTGATCGATAATGGGAATGCAGCAAAATCTTCGCTTGTTCAGCTTCGCAAAGATTCGGAGCAGATGCTTTCTACAGACAGCAAGCATATTTGTGGTGTTTTGTTTCAAAAATCTAAGAGGTATCTGTATATATTGACTTCATATAATACGTCACAGGAACATCTGAAGATGGTAGCAACATTTGCAGATGGCAGTGAGGCCGCGGTAGAGTTGGCAGGTTGTGATACCGGGATCAATATGGCAGTATACCGAGTGAAACAATCAGATCTTTCGCAGGATACACGGAATAAATTAAAGATCATCACACGCAAAGTTGTGCGTGAAAATGCATTGGGGTCGAGAATATTAGCGGTCGGACAGCCAAATGGTGTTATGTATTCCGTTAATTCCGGCATTATCACGAATAATCAGCTTTCGGTGTCTGTGCCGGATTCTTCTCTTGCTCTGTGTACGATGAATATACCATATTGTAAGGATGGAGCGGGTTTTGTGCTGAATACCAAAGGAGAAATGATTGGCGTTTTAACTAAAAATTATACGAATATCACCGGAACTTCAGAGTCTGCTTTTATTGCGATCGAGAGTTTACAAGGTTATATCAAGACGATGATACAGGGACATACCGATGCTTATTTGGGAGTGATGGGAAGTGCGGTGGACACAGCAGAGGCGAAAAAGTTGAATTTGGCGCAGGGAGTTTACGTCGATGATGTAAATGCGGTTTCTCCTGCCTTTAAGGGGGGGATGCGGACAGCCGATGTTATCCTGCGTATCGGCGATAATGATGTTTCTACACCTGCAGCAATAAAAGAGACCCTTAGAAACTATCAGTCCGGCGATACGGTTAAGGTTGTCGTATCGAGGAAAGCCTCTAGGGGTCGTAATAAGATATTTCTTAAGGTCACGCTTGGGTGATCGTTTCTATCATAGAAATACTGAATTGCTAAAGCAATTCTTGCAAAGCAAAGCGCTGGCTTTGCTTTTTTACTGCAGTTTGTGGAGCAATACATCAAGCAGCTTGTCGTTGTCTTCCGGCATCATAAAACAGAATCGAATGAATTTCTGATCTAGAAATGGGAAGGTGGAACAGTCGCGGATCATAAGACCCTGTCGAATGGCAGTGTCAAACAGATCCTCGGAAGTGACGCCTTCTTTTTGTATTTTAAGAAGGACAAAGTTTGCACTTGGCGGGTAATAGGTGAGAGTATCTTGGGTGTCAAGGATCCGGCAGATACGCTCCCGTTCGCTTGCAATCAATTGATACGTATCGTGAATATATGCTTTGTCACGGAACATGATCTCGCCGGCGATAGCTGCGAGAGAATTGATCGTCCACGGATTCTTTTTACTGTCGATCTCATGCAGCAGTTTACGGTTGCCGCATACAGCGTATCCCAGTCTCAGTCCGGGAGCTGCAAAAAACTTGGAAATACCGCGTAAAATGATCAGATTATTGTAATATTCTGCCAGCGGGATCGAGGTGATTTCTTCCGGGTGAGGTGCAAATTCCACATAAGTCTCATCAACCATAACGAAAATACCGTGTTCCTTGCAGTTATCCAAAATAATGCGCATTGTCTGACGGTCAATCTGAGAAGAGGTTGGGTTGTTGGGATTGCACAACACGAGCAGATCGACGTCTTTGGTCAATGCTTTGCTGAGTGCCTTGATATCGAGGAGAAAACGGTCACTCTCCTGCAGGCGGAAGTAATGAGAACGTCCGCCGACTAAAGAAATTTCGTGTTCATATTCCGAGTAGGTTGGTCCTACGATCAATGCATTTTTGGGCCGCATGATCTGAGCTACCAAAGAAATCAGTTCGGTGGAACCGTTGCCGACCAAAATGTTTTCATAGTCGGTATGCACGTATTCACCAATACACTTTCGAAGAGAGGTATACTCCCGATCAGGATAACGCGTAATTGCATCTAAGTGTTTTGGAAGTTCTTTGCGCAGATCATAGGAGATCCCCAGCGGATTCACATTGGCGGAGAAGCTGATGATATTCTCCTTGGGAATACCGTAGATCTCTTCGATCTTTTCGAGATCGCTGCCATGAAAATGTTCTTTTGGTTCTAGTTTATTCATAATAACTGTCATTCCTTTCTTTGAGGGTAGTATACACCCGTGTCGGGTGTTGTGCAAGACCAAGAGAAATGGTATACTATACTATAAATTGCACAAACTTCGCACATTCAGAAGGTGTTGGTCAACCATATATTACTTATTATGTGGTTTGGGGAGATGATCGGAATGTGTGGTGTTTGAGGGAATTAGTACAGGCATGGAGGACGGTATGCGAGAGAAGATTAACCGGTTGGCGGAAGGAAATTATGAATATGAACAGTCACGGGTGATCGTGACGCCGGAGGTACTCGACTGGAACCATGTTACAAAGCAGGTGTATCAGACAAGCCTTGTAATATCGAACGAGAAGAGACACCTGATGAAAGGTATAGTGACAACGCATGCTCCGGAGATCACGATCGATCCGGTCAATTTTCGTGGCGTGGACAGTACGATCGTTGTATCGGTCGACATGGAGCGGGTGAAACCCGGAGAGAATTTTGAAAGTGTATTGCAGATCATTTCAGACTGCGGTAATGAGAA
>ENA-OROL01001836-OROL01001836.1-human-gut-metagenome-genome-assembly--contig:-NODE-1836-length-16114-cov-5.844200_pt1 | contig 16114 bp, 16 predicted proteins | sample MGYA00242128_ERZ509048 | MGnify/ENA primary metagenome ERZ509048 (study PRJEB26280, sample SAMEA2338750) | human gut metagenome | biome: human gut; feature: human-associated habitat; material: faeces...
GAAGATAAAAAAAATAAGATATCTCTAAATTTATTTGTAACATGTTTAGAAGATATAACTGAATATCAAGAAGTAGATAATAATAAAGAAACTTCTTAAATTAACAAGAAGTTTCTTTAAATGTAAAAATTAATGTAAAATGTAGAAAAATGTAAAAAATCCCTTGTCAAAAAAATAAGATATGATATAATTAACTTAAAGATAGGGAACCTATCTAAGAAAGGGAGAAAAAGAAAATGAAGAAAACAAAATTATTTGTTGCAGCATTAATTTCAATGTTTGCCTTCACATGTGGAGTTAAAGCTGTAGAAGTAAAGACTGCTGAAGAATTAAAAACTTGTTTAGCAAAAGACGGTAATATTTGTACTTTAGCAAATGATATTACCATTGAACCTGAACTAGTTGGAAAAACATCAAAAGGAGAAAACGTTTATGGTGCTATTACACTAAAAGGTGTAAAGGTAACTTTAGATCTTAATGGTAAAGCTTTATCTGTTGCAAAAAATGATGCAATGGAAGTTCAAAGAGGAGTTATTCATTTGGAAGATAAAGCAGACCTTACTATTAATGATACTACTGGTAAAGGAGCAATTAAACCAGGAGAATCAACAACTTGGGCTGCAGTTACAGTTTATAAAGGTTCAAAATTGACAGTTAATGGAGGCGAACTAAGAGGATATTCATATGGTATTTCTGGAAACGGAACTATTGGATATGGCGACACCAATATTACAATTAATGGTGGTGTTATAAAAGGAGAAGGCGATAAAACAGGAACTCTTGGTATTTATCATCCACAATTAGGCACACTAACAATCAATAAAGGAGAAGTTATTGGTGACCTTGGTATTGAAATTCGTTCAGGAAAATTAAATGTAAATGGAGGTACAATCACAGGTATTTACAAACCAACTACTGTAAAGCCTAATGGAAATGGTCCTACTACTAACGGAGCTGGTATTGCTGTAGCACAACATACTACAAAATATGCTATTACTGTTAATATTAAAGGTGGTACAATCAAAGGATTTACTGCTTTCTATGAAAGTAATCCTCAAAAGAATTCTGCTACTGATTTAGAAAAAATCAAATTAAATATAACTGGAGGTACTTTTGAAGCTATAAATGAAGGTACAAATACCATTTATAGTGATGATTTTACTGGATTTGTTACAGGATGCACATCAAATAAAAAAATAGACACTACTTATGTAGCAAGCAAACATGTTATAAAAGAAAACAACGGTACTTACACAGTAGTAGAAAACAAAGTACTAGAAACTACTGATGAAAAAGTTATATTTGAAAGTGCAGAAGCTATTAGAAATGATTTAGTTTTAAAAGTAACTGAAAAAACAGAAGATGAAATTAAAAAAGGTACTGAAAAAGTAACTGAAGCATATAAAGATAATAAAAAAGTAAAAGAAGTTAAATTAATTAATTTATATGAAATTAATGTTTTAAATGGTGATGGTAGAGTTGAAAAATTAGAAGATGGTAAATTTACAATAGCCATTGCAATTCCTGAAAGTGAGCAAAAATATGATGCTTATAAAGTAGTATATTTTGATGAAGAAGGAAAACTAGTTGAAACCTTAGATGCTAAATTAGAAAATGGTAAAGTAGTATTTACAACAACTCACTTAAGTACATATGGTGTTGTTGGATACAATAATGTTGCTACTAAGAATCCAGCTACTAATGATATGAATTTAGCATTAATTCTTGCTTCACTAGGATTAGCTTCAGCAGGAGCAGTACTAGTATCAAGAAAAAAATTAGCTAAAGCAAATAGATAATTAGAATAGACAAAAAGTCTATTCTTTTTCTTTACAATATCAAAAAAATCTAGTACAATTGTAATAGGTGATAATGTGAAAGAAAATAATTATAATAGTATTCCAACAAATGAAGATTATATACCTAGACATGCCAGTAATGATAATAATTTAAATTACATTAGTGCTAAAGATACAACTATCCATAATTGGAATGAAGAATTTATCAAACAAAATAATAATGATACCGATACTACTAAAAGTAAATCAAATAATATACTTGATAATTTAGATAAAATAGATTGTTCAAAATATTATAAGGTAGATTTAGATTCTAATAAAGAAAAAGAAGAAAAACAACCTAAAAATAAAAAGAAAAAAAATAACAAATGGCTTTGGATAGTATTACTTATAATATTTATTATTATAATAATTATAAGTAGTTTAAAAATAATATTATGGCTTAAAGACAATAAAAAAACAAAAGATACAGTTAACGAAATTAATAATATTGCAGATGTCATTGAAAAAAAAGATGATGAAAATACAGAACTAGTTAACAAAGAAGAAAATACAACTAGTGATTATTGGTATTACATTAAATTTCCTTTAATAGATGTAGATATAAACAAATTAAAAGAAAAAAATAGTGATACTGTTGGATGGATTAATGTAAATAATACCAATATAAATTATCCATATGTTCAAGGAAAAGATAATAACTATTATTTAGATCATTCATTTGATAAAAAATACAATGAAGCTGGATGGGTATTTTTAGATTATCGAAATGATAAAAATTTATCTAATAAGAATAATATACTTTATGCTCATAGTAGATTAGATAAGACAATGTTTGGTTCGTTATCTAAAGCCTTAAAATCAAATTGGTATAATAATAAAGATAATCATATAATAAGACTATCTACTGAAACAGAAAATACTATGTGGCAAATATTTTCTGTATATAAAATACCAGAAGAAACATATTATATAACTACAAATTTTAATAGTGATAATGACTATCAAAAGTTCTTAAATACTATTAAAGAAAGAAGTATTCATAATTTTAGTACCAACTTAACTACCGATGACAAAATATTGACACTAAGTACCTGCTATTCTGATACTGAAAGAACAGTAGTACATGCCAAACTAATAAAAAGAAGTCCAAAGTAACTTCTTTTTTCTTTACTTTAAAATAAAGTATGATATAATATAAGTAACTTAAGGAGAAAGAAGTTATGAGTATTGATAATCTATTAAGAATAGAAATAACATTATCTAATATCTACTACAGATTACTAATGTTAGAAATATATGGAGAAGTAGAAAGTGGTGAATATACTACTAACCTAAAAATGCTATTAAATATACTAAAAGAAGAATCTAAGATATTAGATAGTTATACTATAGAAGAATTAGAAGTAATAAAAGAAATTATTACCGGAAAAAGAATAGAAACAAACATAGATAATATTTTTATTTCTGATATAATAAATCGTTTAGAAAAAAATATAATTAGATTATTAGAAAGTAAGAAAACTGAAAAATTAAATAATAATGTAAGAAAAAAAGTATTAGAAGTATATAACTTAATGTCATTAGTAGAATTTGAAAGAACAGATATTTATTTATCTTTTTTAGATGAAGAAATAAAAGATACCTTTATTATAAAAAAAAAAACACTTTAAGAACAAACAAATACATCATAATATCAGAATTAGAACCTAAGAATATCACACGTATTAGTAAAAGAAGATTTCAAACAGATAAGAGTCTTTATTTAGATTCACTTTTATATTCAGCTTCCTTAGGATATAGTAACAATAGTTATCTAATAGTAAAAAGAAAAATAGCAGAATTACATTTAGAAAAAATGCATAAAAGTATAATAAATGATGAAATAGAATCAAAAGAAAATGATATAAAAATCCTTTTCCGTACTATAATGTTATTATTCAGTAATGAAGAATATAAAGTAGTCATAGATAAAATAACAAATAATAAAAACATATTAAATATATATTTAAATTATTTTGGTCAAGACATAATAAAAATAATAGATAACGATCGCCAAAGACATAAAACATTATCGCTTAGAAAATAAAGAAAATTACATTATTAATATAGTAATTTTCTTTTATTTGTGATAAAATGATAAGGAGGTGTGAAATAATGAAAGCAAATAGAACAATAACAAGAGAAAACGCAATGCGTGTATTATATCAAATATTTCTATATAAAAAAAATAAAATAGATTACACAACTAATGGTGTAATAGAAGAATATATGAATAATATTCCATTAGAAGAACGTAAAATAATTAATACAGAATTTTTAAAAGAATTAGTAGAGGGAGTACTAAACAATATAAATGATATAGATAATAATATATCTAAATATTTAGAAAATTGGACAATAGATAGATTAGGATTAACCGATCAAGCAATAATTAGAATATCAGTATATGAACTATTATATACAAATACACCTAATTTAGTATGTATAAACGAAGCAATTGAATTATCAAAAAAATATTCAGATGAAAAAGTATCAAAAATGATAAATGGGGTTTTAGATAAGATATATCACGAAGTAGAAGACAAAAGTGAATAATCATTATAAAATAATACATTACAAGAAAACATTTGATGCTTTAATAAAAAATAAAACTATTACATCTTTAGGAAGATATAAAAGTTCTTTTTATATTAATAAGAGAAAATTATTCTTTAAAGAAGAAGTAGATAGAATGTATTATGAATTACTAGGAAACTCGATTGCAGAATACTTAAACATAAATTACACATATTACGAACCAACGATTATAAAGACTGCTACTAGAGAGATAAAAGGATTAGTAGCAAAAGATTATCGTAGAGAAGGTTATAGTTTGGTAAAGTTTAATAAATTATTAAATGGTAAAGAAATGACTTTAGATAATATTAAAATAGCTTTAGATATATATTTTAATGACTATATAAATAAAGAAGAATTAGTAAATAAAATATATAGTGAAGTAATAAAACACTATATGTTAGATTTACTCATAGGTAATAATGATAATGGAGAGTATAACTATGAAATGATGGTAAGTAAAGATAATGCCTATTTATCACCATATTCAGATTTTGGTTTAACTTTTAATTTTACTAGTACTAGATTAAGAGTAAATGAAGAAGTAGATAATAGTATTTATAGTAATCTTGAAGTATTACTTAAAGAAGATAAATACTATCAAGAATTTATTAATATGTATAATAAATTAAATCCATTTATCTTAGAGGAATTAATTGAAAATATAGAACAAAAAAGAAAAATAGCTTCAGATGATAATTTTAAAAATATTATTTTTTTATCTTATAGCAAACATTATATGTTAGTAAGAAATATATTAGAAATGTTAAGAAATAAAAATAAAATAAAGTAGATAGAGAGGTAAATATATGAATAATAATTATATAACTATAACTGAAGTAAATAGATATATAAAAGAAATAATAAATGAAGATTTACTTCTTAGAAAAGTATATTTAAAAGGAGAAATATCTAACTTCAAAGCCCATTCTAGAGGACATTATTACTTTACTCTAAAAGATGAAACATCTAGAATAGCGGCAGTTATGTTTTCTTTTAATAATAAGAACTTAAAATTTACACCATACGATGGTATGAAAGTATTAGTAACTGGTAAAATAGATGTCTATGAAGCATCAGGATCATATCAAATATATGTCGAAGATATGGCTCCTGATGGAGTAGGAGCTTTATATGTAGCCTTTGAACAGTTAAAAAAGAAACTTCAAACAGAAGGATTATTTGATAAAGATAAAAAGAAAAAAATAAGAAGAGTACCAAATACTATAGGTATAGTAACATCTCCTACTGGAGCTGCTATTAAAGATATATTAACAACAATTAAAAGAAGATTTCCTGTATGTAATACTATTTTATTTCCAGCCTTAGTACAAGGAGAAAACGCTGCTAATGATATAGCAAATAAAATAAAACTAGCTAACGAAGTAAAAGATATATATGGAATAGACACTTTAATAGTAGGTCGTGGTGGTGGTTCATTAGAGGACTTATGGCCATTTAATGAGGAAGTAGTAGCAAGAGCTATCTATGATAGCACACTTCCAGTAATATCAGCAGTTGGCCATGAAATAGATATAACAATATCTGACTATGTAGCAGATTTAAGAGCCCCAACTCCAACAGCAGCAGCAGAACTAGCAGTACCAGATATAAATACAATAATAACTTATTTAAATACTGTAAGTACTAGAAGTAATACAGCTTTAAATAACATTATAAGTAATAATTATCAAAGATTAGAAAACATAAAAAATAGTTATATCTTAACTAGACCTATAACAATGTATGAAATAAAAGAACAAAAATTAGATATCTTAATAGATAACCTAAATAAAAGTATTAATAAACTACTAGAAGATAACAAAATAAAACTATATACTTATAGTAATAGTTATGTACTAAATAATCCTGAAATATTATATAAATATAGTAGCCAAAAACTAGAACATATTATTTCCAAATTAGAAGTATTAAATCCACTTAATACTCTAAATAGAGGCTATGCCATTATAAAAAAAGATAATAAAGTATTATCTAGTATCAAAAATATAAATAATGATGATATCATAAAAATATCATTAAAAGATGGTGAAGTATCTAGCAAAGTAATAAAGGTAGGTGAATAAAATGACAAAAGAAAAAGAAGAATTAACATTTGAAGAAAAAATAAAATTACTTGAAGAAATAGTAAAAGAATTAGAAAGTGGAGAAGTACCATTAGATGATGCAATAAATAAATATACAGAAGCTATGAAATTAGCTAAAGAATGTTCTGATAAACTAAATAAAGTATCTGAAAAAGTTAATAAAATCATGACAGAAAATGGAAAATTAGAAGATTTTACAGTAAGTGAATAGTCTTCTTTTTTTATTGTTTTTTTTTATTAATTATGATATTATATATATAGAGTATAAAAATAAACATAGCAATTATTACGTTTAATTGGAGGTATATATGAAGAAGATAAGTATTAAAACATTTTATTTAATAGCAGTAATATCCATAGGATTAATAGGTTTAGCAGTAGGTTCAACATATGCAATGTTTACTACTAGTGCTGAAATAAATAATCCAATTACTATTAGTTCTAATTTAACTAGTAATAATGATGTTATGGAAACTTTTGAAGTAGAAATAGAACCATATAAAACAGTAACTCAAACAATTAATATAAATAGTGGTACTGTATCGAATGTCAATTATGCTGTGTGGTATTTGAATAATATTTCCAATGTCGATATTGGTATATTATCAACAAATACTAGAACAACAGGAGTTATAAAAGATGCAGGAAGTGGTACTGGATGTAATGTTGTTTTAAGAAATAATAGTGCTGAGAAAAAAACTATTACTATAGGGGTAGCTACTAGTAAAAGTAGTATTTCTTTAGCAAGTAATATGACCATAGTACCTCAAGTAGTAATAGGTGAAAGACAAATAAATACCAATGCAGCAACATATATAAAAAAATTATATAGTACTACCGAAAAAAGTACAGTAACAAATAATAGTATTACCTATAATACATCTCAATCACAACTATTAATGAATGATCGAAAAGGTAGTAGTTCAACTGGTATTGATGCAGGAAATATAAGATATTATGGAGCAAACCCAGATAACTATGTATATTTTAATTGTTCTAACTATAATAACCCAACAGCATCAACTTGTGAGTTATGGCGAATAATAGGAGTATTTGATGGTAAGGTAAAATTGATAAGAAGTAGTCAAATAGGCACATACTCTTGGGATAACAGAAACACATCAACTGGTGCAGAAACTGCATATGGAAAAAACGACTGGAGTAGTGCAACATTAATGACGTTGTTAAATCCAGGATATTCATTGATAAAAAATAATCTAAAAGTAGAAACTGGGCTGTACTATAATGCCAAAAGTGGAACTTGTTTTTCAGGACAAAACAATGCAACAACTTCATGTAGCTTTACAAGTACAGGTATAAAAAATGATACTACAAGAAATATGATATCACAAACAAAATACTATTTAGGAGGATGGAATAGTAATGCATTATATCCAAATCAAATATATGGTTATGAAAGAGGAACAACAGTATATTCCGGAAGACCAACATCATGGACAGGAAAGATAGCTTTACCTTATCCGAGTGATTATGTTTATGCAACAGACTTAGTAAAATGTCCCAATAAACAACTTATTAATTATAATGATAGCACTTGCGCATCAAATAATTGGCTAAAACCTATAATATCTCCGAACAATGGTTGGTTATTAACTCCTCATTCTAGAAGTTCTCAGTATGTATGGCGTATCAGTTCGACTGGACTTGTCAATTATGGATACTATGCTTACAATGCATACGGAGTAGCTCCAGTACTTTATCTAAACCCTGATACCATAATAACAAAAGGTGAAGGTACTAAAGATAAACCATATAAAATTAAAACAAATAATTTAGCAGCTCGTATTACAAGTCTATATGAAACTTCTTCAAAGACATCAGTAACAAACGGTAGTAAAACTTATCAATATGACACTACAAATAGTTTGATGAAAGATGCAGCAGGACATATTCGTTATTATGGAGCATCACCAAATAACTATATATACTTTAATTGCTCTAATTATTCAAGTCAGACATCAACAACATGTGAAAAATGGAGAATAATAGGATATGTTGATAACAAGGTAAAATTAATAAGAGGTAGTCAGATTGGAACTTTCTCTTGGGATAATAAGAATGATTCGACTGGAGGAACATTAACTTATGGTAAAAATGACTGGACAACCGCTAGAATAATGCGATTACTTAATCCAAGTACTTATTATACTACAGATTCAAATGACAATGGTTATGGACAAAGCTTGTATTGGAACGCTAAAAGTGGAACATGTTTTTCTGGTGTTGATAATGCAACAAAATCATGTAATTTCACAAGTATAGGAATAAAAAATACTACGACGAGAAATTTAATATCTGAAACAAAATATTATTTAGGAGGAAGTAATACATTTTCTATATACTCCAATCAGATGTATGATTACGAAAGAGGAAAAGCAGTGTTTACCGGAAGACCAACAGAGTGGACTGGAAAGGTAGGACTTGCATATCCAAGTGATTACGGCTATGCTGCAGATTTTAGAAGTTGTACTCAAGACTTAGATAATTATAACAATAGTGCATGTACTTCAAAAAATTGGATGAAGGCAATTATAGCTCCAAATTATGGTGCTTTGATAAATCCTCATTCTGATGTTTCTTATAGTATATGGCGTATCAACCAAAATGGTGGCGTTGGATACAATACAGCTTCTACAGTTTATGGAATTACCCCAGTTATTTATCTAGATCCTAAATTAGCTATCAAATCAGGTACGGGAACAAGTTCAAGTCCATATCAATTATCCGTATAATGTTAAATAAATTATCTTATAAAAAATATTGACAAGGTGAATAAAAAGTAATACAATTAAATAGACATTTGCTTAAGTTAAATTCATCTTTAGAGAAACTACATATATAACTGTAGTTTTTCGTCGTTATATGAAGGAGGTATTTATGAAGATTGAAAGAGAAGAATTTGAAAGAGAAAGAAATTATCTAAACAAAACAGTAAGCCTAATTAGAAAGAAAATATCTAAATTAGGACAAGAATTATTTGATGATGATTCCAAAGTATTAGAATTTAAAAAACTAATATGGGATACTCATACCGAAATGGATCCTAATGAAATGCGCAGCATGATGGCTGAATCAGATTTACAAGTATCAATAATGCAAAGTAAAGGAAATTATCTTCAGAGATTATTTAGAATTCAAAATAAGCCATATTTTGGTTCAATTAGATTTAAAGAAGAAGGTAGTGAAGAAGAAGATAATATCTATATAGGTATTACTCACGTTGAAGATAAACTAGATTATTATGTCCATGACTGGAGAAGTCCAATATGTAGTATGTTCTATGACTATGAAACAGGTCCTGCTTCTTATAAAGCACCATCAGGTATAATAAAAGGAAATATAATTAAGAAAAGACAATATATAATAGAAGATGCCGAGTTAAAACATATCTTTGATAATGATTTAAATATTAGTGATAGCCTGTTACAAGAAGTATTAGCAGAAGAATCTTCAGATAAAATGAAGAATATCGTTAATACTATTCAAGAAGAACAAAACAAAGTAATAAGAAATACTGAAGATAAAAATCTAATTGTTGAAGGAATAGCAGGTTCAGGTAAAACAAGTGTAGCTCTACATAGAATAGCCTTCTTATTATATAGAATACCTAATTTAACTTCAAGTAATGTAGTAGTATTTACTCCTAATAAAGTATTTTCAGAGTATATATCAAATGTCTTACCAGAGTTAGGAGAAGATAATGCCTATGATATGACCTTCTATGATTTATTATGTCAAAACATAAATGAATATAAAGATATAGAAAACTTTACAGACTTTATATCTAGATATTATAAAGGTAATGTAGACAATTATGATATAATTAAATATAAACAATCAGATGAAATAATAAAAGATATCAATAACTATATAAATAACTTATTAAGTACCATTAAATTTAATAATAAACTAGAATATGATAATTTTATTGAAATAGATACTGAAGAATTAAATAATATGTTAAATTATAAATATAATAGATTTCCTTTATTCGAAAGAATAAAAGAAATCTCTAAGAGAATAGCAAGTAATAACTATGAAGGTAGTACTAAGAATGCTAGTTCTATAGAAAAAAAATTAAAAGAATTACTAAATATAAAATTAGATTTAAAAGATATATTTAATAACTTCTATCAAAGCGAATATTCTAAATATAAAGATAAAGTAAATGATAAATATTTATACTATGAAGATGCTTGTATCTTCTTATATATAAAGAGTTTATTAGTAGGTTTTAATACTAACCATGTAATAAAAGAAATAGTAATAGATGAAGCCCAAGACTATAATAAACTTCAATATTTAATTATAAAGAAAACATTTAAAACAAGTAATTATACTATTTTAGGAGATACAAATCAAACAATTAATCCATATTATAAATATGATTCATTAGAAGAATTAACTAGTATCTTTGAATCCTCTAAGTATATAACTCTTACTAAAACATATCGTTCTACTGGTAAAATAATCGATTATACCAATAAAATATTAGGTTTAAATCATGTTACTGCTATTAGAAATGATAAGGCTAGTGATATAATATTTAGAAATAATATTACCAAGAATGACTTCTTAACAGACATAAATAATTTAAAAACTATTTCTAAAAGTATAGCAATAATTACTAAAAATGATAAAGAAGCTGAAAAAGTATATAACGTGTTAAAAGATGATCTAGATATAATGCTAATAGATGGTTTCGGTCATATAAAAAGAGACTTAGTAGTAGTTCCTTCTTATGTAGCCAAAGGACTAGAATTTGACTCCGTAATTATCTATACTGATGAGGATAATAAATACCAAGAAAAAGACAAATATTTGTTCTATGTAGCATGTACTAGAGCCCAACATAATCTAATAATTTATAATAATTCCAAGTAATTTTTAAAATACCTTTAGCCCTTATTTTATAAGGGCTTATAAATTTGTATTTGACAAAGAATTCCATTTGTGTTAAGATATTAAACGTCCGCTAAAAAAATGAGGTGTAGAAGTGAAAAAGCATAAAATGGAAATTGCAGCACTGACTCTATTACTTGGAGTTCTATGTTATGCATTTTACGATAGCAATATTAAGGGGAGCGAACAAGAAGTTGTTTTAAGTAATGAATTGCTCTCTATGAGAGAAATAAAAAGTAAAGAAGACATAACCATGGAAATGTTATCTTTACCTACTGAAGAGTTATTAAAACAACAAGATGAAAAAGTAAAAAAAGAAAGTGATACAAAAACAACAGAAGAAGTACAAGTTGAAACTTATGAAGAAGTAACAAGTGAAAAGGAAGTATATAGTATTAATCTAGCGGCAAATAGTGAAAATGAAGTTCCTTATAACGAAATTATTTCAAATCAAGTAGTAAACTATGCTTTAAAGTTTGTTGGAGGTCCTTATGTATATGGAGGCAACTCTCTAACTAATGGTACCGACTGTTCAGGATTTACAAAATTAGTATTTGCTAACTATGGTGTATATCTGCCAAGATCAGCACCAGAGCAAGCCTATGCTGGAGTACATGTTGATTTAGGTGACATCAAACCAGGAGACATTATCGTATCAGGCTATGATGGAGTAGTATGTCATGCAGCTCTATATATTGGTGATGGAAAACTAGTTCATGCCTTAAATTCTAATGTCGGAATAGTAGTGACTAGCATGTATATAATGCCTATCATTGATGTCAGAAGAGTAGCCTAATTTGACAAATATAGTGAAAACTGCTATAATATAACTCGTCTTTTTCAAAAAGGCGGAAAGAAGTGAATAAAATGAAACCAAGCGCGCTCATTAGAGTAGGAATGGCTTCAATGTTAACTTTAGGATTTGCATCAAGTTTATTTTACTATAATGAAATTAACAAAAAGAATGAAATAGTAATGACGGAAGAATTATACAATCCGTCAGTATATAAAGAAGAAGTGGTAGAATTAAATCTTTCAAATGAGGAAGAACCTACTACTGAAGTAGTACCTGAAAGAGTTGAAGTATATGATAATTTAACTATCGAAGAATTAACTGATAAGTTAAATAGAACATTATCATCAGATTTATCAGGTAAAGGAGAATCATTTGCTAAGTATTCAATAGATTTAGGAGTAGACCCATATTTAGCAGTAGCAATAGCTATGCATGAAACAGGATGTACTTGGAATTGTTCTTATTTAGCAAAGACATGTAATAATGTCGGTGGTCAAAAAGGATCTGGTTGTGGTGAATACCAAGCCTTTGAAACATTAGAAGATGGTATTTACGGTTTTATCTTAAATATCAAGAATAAATATGTTGATTATGGATTAATGACTGCTGATGAGATGAATCCTAAATATGCCGAAGATCCAACATGGTCTTCAAAAGTAAATAATTATATTGAGAAAATTAAAAATAACTAGGAAGAAGCCTTCCTAGTTATTTTTAATATTAACATAGTAAAAGGCCTAATTTGACAAATATTATGAAATCTGCTATAATAAGGGACGTTTCTTTGAAAAAGCGGAAGAAGCAAAATTAATGATTGTGGTGTAATGACTATAGAACTATGACAGTGGGTGGCTCACGTGGTTATTTAATCTCAGTATACTCTATGATCTCATCTGGATCATCTGAAGCATCGGAGTATTCAATTGTTACATTATATAGTTTGTTTGGATCTATGTTGTCTAAGTCGTAGTTATCGAATACTTCTTGTGGACTTAGTCCATTTGCTTTAGCTTCTATGATTGTATCTTTTAGATACATGTTTAGAACTTGCATTCCTGTCATCTGTTTCATATGACGCTCCTTTCTTAATGTTTATTAAGCAGTTTATAGACATGCTCAGGTCTATAGACTATGCTATTTTTGTGATTTGCACTTCATCTATATTTAGACATTGTACTTTAAATGTTATGTTATTCATAGATGTTTGCAACATCATCATAAGTTTCTAATTCTAACTTTGTATATTTTGGTAGTTTATCGAAGCTTATAGTTTTTACATCCTTGTTATTTATCCAGAACTCTATTCTATCTAATAACTGACTAGGACTATATTCATATATAGTTCTTTCTATGTGGTCATATTTATCTTCTGATATTTGAGTATGATCTATATTGCTATTATCAGTATAGTAGGTTCTTATTGTGAATCTTATAAGAAATGTGTCATATTGTTTCATTTTGTTTCCTCCTTTCATAATGGATTTGAGTAGTTTATAGACTTACTCAGGTCTCTCAATAGTTTGTACTATGAGTGTATCATAATACTCTTTTGAGTTGGCTTTATAAAAGTCTAGTTGTTTCTGGCTCTTTGGAATTGTAATATAATATTTATCTCCATTGAACATAGTCACTATTAGGCTCTTGCCATCTTTAGTTTTTCTTGCAGTTCCTATTGAGTTGATAAAATATTGAATTAAAAAACTTTTTCACAAGAACAAAAAAACAAATGAAAAGAAAACTAATTGATTAATAAAATCTTAGTTATAGTAGTAAACATATCGTGATTATAAAATCACATCCTTTCTAATAAACATTTTAAATAATTTATAGACTCATTAAGTTTACTATTTGTTTAATTTTTTCGTTTGTATAATTGATTTTAGAATTTGGAACATTTGTAAAATATTATACTAAGAGGTAATATGGTATTATTTTACTGAATATGTATTGTTCCATTTTCTTTTTTTATTAATTAAAAGTTAAGTACAGTACTTTGCTATAATGTGCTTTTTATGATATAATACAAGTGGTGGTGATATTATGAAAACAATAGATTATGAAAGGTCAAAAGGAAGTTTTACAATTAAATACCTTGAAGATGGAGAAATACAGAGTGGAACAATAAATGTTGATGATAAATCCTTAAAAACCAAATTAGCAAAATATATAATTGATAATGAAGAAGGCAGTACATTTACTTTTAAAGCAGATGCCAAATGCCCATCTGAGGATATACTTTTAGTAAAAAAAGATATAAATATTGTTTTTAAAGAAGTAAATGAAAATACTTATTTTGATTTTAATTTTCTTTGTGAAGAAGGATTTAAAAACATTAAATCTGAAAAGCAATTGAATTTAGATAATATATATTTTCAATTTTATTATAAGCCTGCTGAACACAATGAACATGACACGATATCAAACAAGATAATAAAGGGCTTAAAAAGATTTTCACAAGATGAATATACACTTTTTAAAAATGTATTTATTTCTAATTTCTTAAAAAAATTTGATAATGATTTGTTAGATTATGACATTATTGTTTGTGTACCATCTCATTGTATGGGAAACTATAATGATAATCCATTAGCCAGAATGATAGAAGAAATATCTAAAATTCATATCTATGTCAATGGTAAAAAAAAGATTTACACAGATGGTAGTCAATATTTATTAAGATATAAAACAGTACCAGAACAAAAGGCACAGAAAAAGCGTTATGAAGGTACACATTTAGATAGTGTTAAATTAAAAGAAAATATTAATATAAGTGGAAAAAATATAATTTTAATCGATGATATTACAACAAGTGGTTCTTCGTTAAGAGCATGTAAGGAAATACTTGAAGATGCTGGTGCAAATAAAGTTATTTGTTTTGCTTTTGGTAAAAGTAGTTAGGAGAAAATAAGAATGTCTGAATATATTATTGCATTACTTAAGTGTAAAGGAATTGGTAATGTTAAAGTTATGAACTTTGTTTTAAAATATAATAAAAATATCACTGACATTATAAAATATTTAAATGAAATAGTTTCATCAAGTGATATTGAATTGTTTAATAATTATTTAGAAGATGCTAAACTTGAAATTTTACAAAATAAAAATAATGGAATAAACATAATTAGTATTTTAGATAATAATTATCCTGACAAATTATTAATGATAAAAGAACCTATTTTATATTTATACTACAAAGGTGACATTTCTTTATTACATAATACATCTATTGCCATAATAGGAAGTAGAAATATAACTGAAGAAGATGAAATTTTAACTAGAAACGTAGCAAAAAAAGTTTCCGAGCAAGGAATAACAGTTGTTAGTGGTTTAGCGTTAGGAACAGATGCTAATGCTCATATTGGTTCACTAAGTGAAAAAGGTAAAACAATAGCAGTCTTACCATCGGGATTAAATATTATTACACCTAGTAGTAATAAAAAAATTTTTGATAACATTTTGAAAAACAATGGACTAATTATTTCCGAATATACATACAATATGCCTCCAACAAAATACACTTTTGTAAAAAGAGATAGAATAGAGACTGCGGTAAGTGATGCTATAATGGTAATAAAAGCAAATGAGAATAGTGGAACTATGAATGCTGTTAGAACAGCCTTAGATTCAAAAAAGTATGTAACACAGTATTATTTGAATATCAATAAATATATTTTTAATAAATTTAAGAATGAAGACAACGATATATTTAACGTTATTAAAGAAGCCAAGAAACAAGAATATGATATTAAAATAAATACTGATTATAAACAAAAATCTTTATTTGATTAATTAAGAAGATACTAGATTATCTTCTTTTACTTTATTTTATCTAAGTTATAAAGTTTACACCCTAAATATAATATCTTATT